>Ga0315910_10000364_pt1 | contig 46386 bp, 32 predicted proteins | sample EdamamesoilMG_FD_204470 | JGI IMG/M metagenome (GOLD analysis project Ga0315910, IMG submission 204470) | Garden soil microbial communities collected in Santa Monica, California, United States - Edamame soil | ecosystem: Environmental > Terrestrial > Soil > Garden | place: USA: California... | reverse complement strand
CGATCGTCGAGGCCCTGAAGTCGGTGTACGAGATGCCGGAGCTGGTGGGGGAGCTCACGGGCAAGGCGGGGCCGTGAGGTGGGGCGCGTCCCGCGCGCTCCCGTGGCGGACTCGAGCCGACCGCGGAGCCGCGGAGGGACGCGAAGGGACGCGGAGATCGGACCGGATGGAAGAAGACCAAGGAGAACGAAGACGATGAAGAGGGTCGGTGCGCTGGCCTTGCTGCTGACGGCTTGTGGCTCCACGGGGAGCACGCCCGGAACCGATGGTCGTCCGCGCGAGGCGGGGGCGCGCGTGGGCAGCCATCCCTTCGGCGTGGACGACATGCTGGCGATGGAGCGCATCTCCGACCCGCAGGTCTCGCCCGACGGGACGCGCGTGCTCTTCAACGTGCGCACGACCGACCTGGCGGCCAACCGTGGGCGCACCGACCTGTGGGTGATCGGCCTCGACGGGGCGGGCCTCGCGCGCCTGACGGAGCACGAGGCGGCCGACGTGAACGGGCGCTGGCTGCCGGACGGCTCGGTCGTGTTCCTCTCCAGCCGCTCGGGCTCGATGCAGGTCTGGAAGGTCGCGGCGAAGGGCGGCAAGGCCACGCAGCTCAGCGACTTCCCGCTCGACGTGGGCGGCCTGTGCGTGTTCCCCGACGGCCGGCGCCTCCTGCTGACCTTCGAGGTCTACCCCGAGCTCGCCACGCTGGCCGAGACGGCCGCGCGCGACGCCGAGCGCGAGGCGAACCCGGTCAAGGCGCGCGTCTACGACGAGCTGCTCTTCCGCCACTGGGACACCTGGGAGGACGGCAAGCGCAGCCACGTCTTCGCCTGGACGATCGGGGGCGGCGCGCCACTCGACCTGATGCGCGGGATGGACGCGGACGCGCCCACGCGGCCCTTCGGGGGCGTCGAGGAGCTGGCGATCGCCCCCGACGGCAGCGAGGTGCTCTTCGCCGCCAAGGACGACGGCGCGGCCAACGCCTGGACCACGAACATCGACGTGTGGCACGTCCCGGCCGACGGCTCGGCACGCCCGGCGCGGCTCTCGCTCGGGCACGGGATGGACAACGTCCCGAGTTACTCGCCGGACGGCAAGACGATCGCGTGGCTGTCGATGGCGCGCGCGGGCTACGAGGCCGATCGCCAGCGCATCGTGCTGCGCGAGCGGGCCAGCGGGAAGGAGCGCGTCCTGACCGAGACCTGGGACCGCTCGCCCTCGGAGTACTCCTGGTCCGAGGACGGACGCACGCTGTACGCGACGGCCGACAACCTCGGCAACCACTCCCTGTTCGCGATCGACGTCGCCACGGGCCGCATCACGACCCTGTGGGTGAAGGGCACGCTCGGCTCGCCGCTCGAGGCGCGCGGGCAACTCGTCTACGCCATCGACCACCTGCGCTCACCGGTCGAGCTGTGGGTGCGTGACCTGCGCGGCGGGCACGCGCGCCCGCTCACCTCGTTCAACCGCGAGCGCCTGGAGGCCGCGCGCATGGGCGAGTACGAGCAGTTCTCCTTCGAGGGCGCCCACGGCGACACGGTGTACGGGTACCTCGTCAAGCCGGCCGACTTCGATCCCGCCAAGAAGTACCCGGTCGCCTTCCTGATCCACGGCGGGCCGCAGGGCTCCTTCGGCGACCACTTCCACTACCGCTGGAACCCGCAGGCCTACGCGGGGGCCGGGTATGCCGCGGTCATGGTCGACTTCCACGGCTCGACCGGCTACGGCCAGGCCTTCACCGACGCGATCCGCGGCGACTGGGGCGGGGCGCCCTACGCGGACCTGATGAAGGGCCTCGACTTCGCGCTCTCGAAGTACGCCTTCCTCGACGGCGAGCGCGTGGGCGCCCTGGGCGCCTCCTACGGCGGCTACATGATCAACTGGATCGCGGGCCAGACCGAGCGCTTCAAGTGCCTGGTGAACCACGACGGCAACCTCGACGAGCGCCTGGCCTACTTCGACACCGAGGAGCTGTGGTTCCCCGAGTGGGAGCACGGCACGCCCTGGGAGGATCCGGAGGGCTACGCCAAGCACAACCCGATCGAGCACGTCGACAAGTGGAAGACGCCCATGCTCGTGATCCACGGCGCGCTCGACTACCGCGTGGTCGACACGCAGGGCATGAGCACCTTCACGGCCCTGCAGCGGCGCGGGATCCCCTCGAAGTTCGTGCACTTCCCCGACGAGAACCACTGGGTCCTGAAGCCGCAGAACAGCCGCTTCTGGCACCAGAACGTGCTCGCGTGGCTGGACCAGTGGCTGAAGGGCGCGCAGAGCCCTTCCGCCGCGGCCGCTTCGAGCGGGCCCGGAGCCGGCTCGTGAGGGCGCTCCTCGCCCTCGCGGTCCTCTCGCTCTCCGGCGCCTGCGCCTCCGAGCGCTGCTGCAGCGGCATCGAGCGCCTGGACGCGCCCGGGCGCAAGGACACGCTGCCCTTCAGCCACGTCGTGAACGCGGGCGGCTTCAGCTTCATCGCCGGCACGCTGGGCACCGATCCGGCCACGGGCCAGGCGCCGGCCGACCCCGAGCAGGAGGTGCGCGCGATGCTGGACGGCTTCCGCGACAAGCTCGTCCTCGCCGGCCTCGGCATGGACGACCTCGTCCAGGTGCAGGTCTACTGCTCCGACGTGGGCCTCTACGACCTGTTCAACCGCGTCTACGCCGAGTACTTCACGAGCGGCTTCCCGTCGCGCGCCTTCATCGGCTCGGGGCCGCTCCTCAGAGGCTGCCGCTTCGAGATCCAGGGCATCGCGGCGTCGCGGTAGCCGAGCGGAAGATCGGCCACCGCGCCGCCGCGCGCTCCTGTGGCCGGCCCGGGGCCCGATTCGCCGGAATCCCGCGTCCCCCAGGGACTGCCCGGCATGTCCTAGGCCACCATGCTCCCCGCCGCGCTGCTGCTCCTGCTCCAGGCCGACCCGGTCCACCCCGACCTCGCCGATCTCGCCGAGCGCTGGCGCGCCGCGATGGAGGCCTGCGGCGTCCCCGCCCTGGCCATGGCGCTGGTCGAGGGCGACGAGGTCGTGCACCGCGTGACGCTGGGGCAGCGCGACCCCGCGCGCGACGCGCCCGTGACCGGGGACACGATGTTCTACATCGCCTCGATCACCAAGACCTACGTGGCCTTCGCTCTCGCGCGCCTGGCGGAGGAGGGCAAGGTCGACCTGGACGCGCCCGTGAAGCGCACCCTCCCGCACTTGCGGCTGGCGGACGCCGAGCTCACCGAGCGCATCACGGTGCGCGACCTCCTGTGCCACCGGTACGGCCTGAACTCCGGCCCGATCGTGCTGCTCGACGCCTACACGGGCGAGATCACCGAGGAGCGCTACTACCACTTCCTGGCCGAGGTCGAGCCGCGCGGCGTCGACTACTCGAACCTGCACTTCACCCTGGCCGGGCGCGTGATCGAGGCGGTCACCGGCGAGGCCTGGCGCGAGCACCTGAAGGAGCACCTCTTCCTGCCGGCCGGCATGACGCGCACGACCGGCTACGCCGACTGGATGTACGCCCAGGACGACGTCGCCATCCCGGCCGTGGTCGTGGACGGGAAGCCCGTCGCCACCCCGATCCGCAAGACCGACCGCACGATGCACGCCGCCGGCGGCCTGGGCACGTCGATCGACGACGCCGCGCGCTGGCTGCGGCTCCAGCTCGGGCGCGGGACGATCGACGGCGCGCGGCTCCTGTCCGAGCGCGCCACCGAGGCGAGCTGGGAGCTCCTGGCCAGCACGCGCGTCCCCGGCGAGCTCGGCCCGCCCGAGGGCTTCGGCCTCGCCTGGCAGCGCGGCCTCTACCGCGGCCACCTGCAGCTCTCCCACGGCGGCGACTACGTCGGCGCCTCGGCCTGGATCGGCTTCCTGCCGGAGGTGGGCCTCGGCCTCGCCGTGCTCGCGACCGGCGGGAACGGGGCCCAGGGCCTGTGCGAGCTGGTCGCGACCGACGTGCGCGAGCGCCTGCTGGCGGACGACGAGGTCGCCGACCCGCTCCCGGCCCTGCTCCAGCGCGCCCGCGCGGGCCGCGGCCGCGACGCCGAGCGCCTCGCGCGCGCCCCGGCCGCCGCCGCGCTCGACCTCTCCGTGCCGCTCGAGCGCTGCGCCGGCACCTATCGGAACGAGTGGTTCGGCACCCTGACCCTCGAGCTCGACGCCGGCCGCCTGCGCGCGCGCCTGGGCGACTTCCCGCTGACCCTCACCACGCCCCGCCGCGACGTGCTCGCGTTCTCGAGCTCGGGCCCGCTCGAGGGCGAGGCCGTGCCGGAGCTCGTGGACGGGCGCGTCGTGGCGCTGACGCTCGAGCTGATGGAGCCGACGCGCTTCGTGAGGTGAGACCGAGTCGCCCTCAGTCCGGCGACAGCCAGAGGCGCGCGAGCCGTCCCTCCGCGAAGTAGACGAAGCACACGTCGGCCGTGCAGCCCTCGTCCTCATTGGGACCGTAGGGATAGAAGAGGAGGCACTCCTCGTCCCCGCGTTCCTCGAGCAGGGGCTCGACCCGCCCGTCCAGCTCCGCGACCGCCAGGCGCTCGCAACCGTCCTGCGTGCCCGGAGCCTGGACCCAGTATTCGTCGAAGTGTCCCAGGACCTGGGCCGGCGACATCCCCGTCCTCAGCCGTACGCAGTGAGCCCAGAATCCGGCGAGTTCGCCCAGTGCGATCCAGGGCTGCGGCAGCACGAGGGCCACCACGAGGGCGAGCACCTGCCGGCCTTCACGCCTTGCGGGGCCGGACACGATCGCGAAGGTCGCCAGGCTCAGCCCGAGGCCGAAGTGCGCGAGCCACCACGTGCGCGTCGAGAAGGCGTCCAGGCACAGGAGCACGGCCCAGCCCAGGAGGAGCGCGAGCAAGCGTCGCGCGTGGTTGCCCGTCCACGCGAGGTGCACGGCCACGGCGATCGGCGCGAGCCAGGCGAGGCTGGTCCAGCCTACGGGCGTCCAGATCGGGCCGAGGACGTACCCGAAGAGGACGCCGGCCAGGGCGGTTGCGAATCGCCAGCGCTCCGGGCCCGCACGTTCCGGAGCCGGGTCCTGCACGGTCGCGACGCACTCCACGGCCGGAGTATCGACGGCCGCAGGGGACTCCGCGAGGGCGGGCTGCGAAACGCGTCCCACGGCGGGCCGTAGGCACCGCGAGGCTCTCCGTTCCGCCCGCACCCTTCCCCGCTGCCGGGCGCACGGTTACCGTCGAAGCCCCAAGCGAGACCCCCCGATCATGCACTCGACGATTATCCTGGCCCTGGCGTCCTCCCTGGCCCTCCTGACCCCCGCGGCCCTCGCCTGCGAGGCTCCGACGGCCGCTCCGGCGGCGAACGCCACGCGCGGCACGTCCGGTGGCGAGCTGCGCGCGCTGCGCCTGACCGACGCCGACGGACGCGAGGCGCCGCTGGGAGAGCTCGTCCCCGGCCTCGCGCGCGGCGAGGTGGTCGTGCTGGCCCTGACCGAGGTCGGCTGCCCGATCGCGCAGAAGCTCGCGCCGCGCCTCGAGCGCATGGCGGGCGAGCTCGCCGGGCGCGTGCGCTTCGTCGGGATCGACGCGAGCACCCAGGACTCGCTGGCCGAGATCGCGGAGGAGTCGCGCGAGCTCGGGCGCACCTTCCCGGTGCTGAAGGACGCGCGCCAGGAGCTGGCGCGGGCGCTGGGCGCGCGCACGACGACCGAGGTGTTCCTGTTCGACGGCGCAGGCGCGCTCGCCTACCGCGGCGCGGTCGACGATCAGTACGCGCTCGGGGCCGCGCGGCCGGAGCCGGGCCAGAGCTGGCTCGCGAGCGCGCTCGCGGCCGTCCTGGCGGGCCGGGAGCCGGAGACGCGCGCGACCGAGGCGCCCGGCTGCCTCCTGACGATCCTGCCGGCGGGCGAGGCGGCGCCGCCGGTGACCTACGCGCGCGACGTGGCGCCGATCCTGCAGCGCCGCTGCCAGGGCTGCCACCGGCCGGGGCAGGTCGGGCCCTTCTCCCTGACCAGCTTCGACGAGGCCAAGGGGCGCGCGAAGATGATCGCCAGCGTGGTCGAGCACGGCGTGATGCCGCCCTGGAACGCGGACGCGGCCTTCGACGGCGTGTTCATGAACCAGCGCAAGCTCACGGCCGACGAGAAGAAGACCCTGCTCGCCTGGGTCGAGCAGGGCATGCCGCGTGGCAACCCGAGCGACGATCCGAAGCCCGTGACCTGGCCCGAGGGCTGGTCGATCGGCACGCCGGACGTGGTGCTCGAGCCCCAGCACCACGTCGAGGGCGATGCGGCGATCCCGGCCCAGGGCTTCGCGGTGCCGCGCGAGGGCGTGGTCGACTACCAGCACTTCACCGTCAAGACGAGCTGGCCCGAGGACCGCTGGATCCAGGGCCTCGAGGTGCGCCCCGGCGCGGCCGACGTCGTGCACCACGTCCTGATCGCGATCCAGGAGCAGAACGGAGAGATCGACGAGCGCTCGTACCTGGCCGTGTACGTGCCCGGCGACACGCCCTCGGTCTTCCCGGAGGGCTACGCCAAGCGCCTCCCGGCCGGGGCGACGCTGGTGTTCCAGCTGCACTACACGCCGAACGGGAAGGAGCGCTTCGATCGCTCGCAGCTCGCGCTGGTGTTCGCGAAGGAGCCGCCGCTGTTCGAGGTCGTGACCGACTCGGTCGTGAACCAGCGCTTCGAGATCCCGGCCGGGGCCGCGAACCACGAGGTGCGCCAGTCGCGGCAGCTCGACGAGGACGTGGGCCTGGTGGCGCTCTTCCCGCACATGCACATGCGCGGCAAGGACTTCCGCTACGTGGCCCACTACCCGGACGGGCGCTCGGAGGACCTGCTCTTCGCGCACTACGACTTCCAGTGGCAGGAGGGCTACCTCCTGCCGGACCCGCTGCTGCTCCCGGCCGGGACGAAGCTCGAGTGCATCGGGCACTTCGACAACTCCGCCGCCAACCCGAACAACCCCGACCCGAGCCAGAGCGTGCGCTGGGGCGATCAGTCGTGGGAGGAGATGTTCATCGGGTACTTCGACCGCGTGGTGCCGTTGGAGTAGGCGGATGCGAAGAGAAGGACCACAGGGGCACAGAGGTCACAGAGCCAGAAGAGGCCGTTCCGTTGGAACGGATCGCTCCCTTCCGAACTCGGTGTCCTCTGTGCCTCTGTGGTTCTTCCCTTTCTTGCTCAACGCCCGAAGCCGAAGCCGAAGACGAACTCGACCGAGCTGAAGTACGTCCCGAGCACGCCGCGCAGGTCGGTCGTGAAGAACGTGCCGATGCGCTTGCCCTCGGGGTCGCCGAACAGGCGCCAGGCCAGGCCCGTGCGCATGTAGAGGCCGAAGTTCCACTCGCGCTCGCTCTCGTCGACTGCGCTCACCGTCACCATCTCGGCCGGGTTGCTCGGGTTGGTGAGCACGAAGGTGCCCTCGAGGTCGTCGCGCTCGTGCAGGTAGAAGACCGTGCCGCCCACGCCGAAGTAGGGCTGGATGCGGGAGTCGAGGAAGAAGGCCTGGCGCACGCCGGCGCTGACCTCGTAGAAGTCGGTGTCGCGCTCGGTCGGGACCGAGACGTTGAACGCCTTGCGCTGGTTGCTGGGCTGGAAGGTCGGCCGGAAGACCTTGCGCTCCTTGTCCTCGCCCGTGTCCTCGCCCAGGTGCGCCGAGAACTCCCAGCCCCAGCCGGCCGTGCCGGGCGTCATCGACACGACCTCGATGCCGTAGGGCACGTAGCCGTGCACGTAGCGGTCGTTGACCCAGCGCTGGCTGGCGGTGGCGAGGATCATGTAGCCGCGCCCGTGGTCGAAGGGGATGCGCGGGCCCGGCTTGAGGCAGGCCGGCAGCCCCGCCAGCAGGAGGCCGGCGAGGAGCACACGGGACAGGGGGCTCATCGTGCCCATGCTCATCGGCCGTGCGGGGCGAGGCAAGAGAGGTCCGGCGGGCATCAGCGGCCCTCGGGCGCGAGCCCGCGCTGCTCCAGCCCCCGGCGCACCCAGCGCGCGCGCGCCCCGGCCAGCGCAGCCGGTGCGATGCGGCCCTCGATCTCGACGCGCCCGACGGAGATGCGCAGGTCCGAGTGGCCCCACAGGAAGACCCGCCCCGCGGCGCGGCGCTCGGCCGGGGCCTCGGCGCGCGGGACCCCGTCCACGAGCACGGCGACCCTGCGGCCGTCGTGCACGAGCTCCAGGGCGTAGGTCTGCCCGAGCTGCACGGTCGCGTCGCCGCTCGGGCGCACGGCGGTGTAGGGCCCGTCCAGCTCGTCCACGTACAGGAAGCCGAGCTCGTTCACGCGCAGGTGGCGGCCCTCGGCGTCCGCCAGCATCCCGGCCGCGAAGGCGAAGACCTGGCCGGGGCGGCCGGCGATGGGCTCCCAGCGCACGGAGTAGCGCAGGGTGAGCGGGGCCTGGAACTCGAGCGCGTGGCGCCAGACGAACTCGCCGTTGCCCTGGAAGCCCTTGGGGCCGGGCGCGAAGCGCGTCTCCTCGTCCGCCGCCTGCACCGGCCCGAGCGATCCGCGCAGGCCGGCCAGGTACTCGTCGTCGCGCTCCCAGTCGGCCGCCTGGGCCTCGTCGGCGAAGTCGTAGAGGAGGCGGAAGGTGCCGGGCGCCGGCTCGCTGACCCTGGCGTGCGTCAGCTCGGCCGGGCCCAGGCCGGCGGCGGCCTGCGTCAGCAGGTGCTCGACCAGGGCCGCGAGCGTGGCGAGCCGCGCGGCGACGAGCGGATCCGCGCGCAGCGCCAGAGCTGCGTCGAGCTCGGCCAGGGCCGCGCGCGCTCCGTCGGCGTCGCCCGGGGGCGTGCTGCGGGCCAGGCGCTCCAGGCGCTCCACCACCGGCGCCAGGGCCGCGAAGCGCGGGTAGAAGTCCTCCGCGTCACGCCGCAGCTCGGCCGCGGCCGCGCCGCCGGTCGTGAGGCGCTTCCATTTCGGGTTGGCGGCGATGCAGTAGGGGTAGATCTTCAGCTCCTCGCGCGGGCCCTCGAAGCGCTCCTTCGGGATCTGCGCGACGAGGCCCTCGGGCGCGAGCGCGCGCACGGGGACGCGCCGGTCGCCCTTCGTGAGCACGAGCTCGTCGCCCTCGCGCGCGATGGGGGAGGAGAGCTTCTTGCCGTCGAGCTCGAGCGCGAGCGGCTTGCCGCTGGCCGCCAGCTCCGCCAGGAACTCGTCGCGCAGCGCGATCCAGGCCGCCAGGCGCGCGCGCTCGAGCGCCAGGCGCGCTCCGAGCTCGTCCGCGCCGCTCGCGTCGCCGGTCTTGCCCGCGCCCCGCGCCGCGTCGATCCAGACCAGCCCGTCCTCGCAGTCCCCGGCCCGCGCGCGCGCCAGGGCCAGCGCCAGGCAGGCCTCGCGCTCCTCCGGTCGCGGGGCGAGGGCCTGGAAGAGCGCGGCGGGGTCGGCGGGGACGGGGGCGGGCTCCTGCGGCCGCGCGGCGAGGGTCAGGGTCGCCAGGAGGCAGAGCGGGCCGGCCGAGGGCACGCGCGGGAGCATACCCGCGCACGCGGCCCCGGAGGCGGCGAGGAAATCAGGTGGCGCGCGAGGAGCGCGTGCCCGGCCGATCCAGAGCCCCCGGGCCGGCGGATGTCCGCTGCACCCCTCGGCCCAGCGGCTCAGCCGCCGGCCTTCTCGCTGGGCGCGCTCGCCGAGGTGGTGCCGGCGCCCGCGTCGGCCTCCTTCTCGGGCGCGGGATCCTCGTCGCGCGGATCGAGCAGGGCCTTCAGGTTGAAGGCGATGTCCTCCTGCGACTGGGTGTAGCGCGCGCGATCGTCCTCCGACAGCTCGCTCGCCAGGAGCTCGTCCGTGCGGTCCAGGGCGCGGCGGTAGAGCACCTCGACGTCGGCCGGATCGCCGTCCAGGTGGTAGTGCAGCATCAGCGCGGTGTCGTTGACGAGCTGCGGGTCGTCCGGGTTCAGCTCGAGCGCGCGCTGGTAGGCCCGGAAGGAGCGGCCGTAGAGGTCGGCGAGCAGCGCCGGGTCCGGGGCCGGCTCCTTCTTGCGGTAGGCGGCGAGCTCGAGGCGCTCGCCCTCGTCGCGCAGGAAGAGCCCGAGGTTGTTCCAGTGGCGCGCCTCGTTCGGCATGGCCTCGGCCAGCATCTCGGCCAGGAAGGCGGCGTCGAGGTTGCGCGGCGGCTCTTGCTCCGCGCACCAGGCCAGCAGGCCCTCGAAGGCGCGCAGTGCGCCGCCCGCGCCGGAGGCGGTCGCCACCATCGCGGACGGATCGGCGTCCCAGCCGGCGTGCATGGCCGCCAGCGCGCCCTCGGAGTCCTTGCGGTACTGGCGCGCGAGGCCGACGTAGAACCAGGCGTTCACGTACTCGGGAACGAGCGCGAGCGAGGCCTGGAAGGCCTCCTCGGAGCCGGCGAACTCGCCCTCGTTGAAGCGCGCCCAGCCCAGCCACCAGAGCAGCGTGCCGGCGCCCGCGTCGTCGGCCAGGCCGTGCTCGGCGCGCAGCGCGCGCGCGCCCTCGAGGGCCGCGCGGAAGCCGATCGGGCGGTCGTCCGCGAGGTCCTTCGGCACGCCGCGCAGCGACTCGAGCGCCTGGGCGTAGTCGAAGCCCTGCGGGTTCCAGGCGGCGGCCAGCGCGTAGGCCTCGGTCGCCTCGGGCCCCTGGCGCAGCCACAGGCAGGCGTGCCCGAGCTGCTGGGCCGCCTCCGCCAGGCGCAGCGCGCCGGCCTCGTCTTCCGGCTCGCTTGCGGCGGCCAGCGCGCGCTGGAACGAGTCGCGCGCCTCGGCCAGCAGCGCCTGGGCGCGCGCGCCCTCCGGCTCGTCGGCGCTGGCCTCTCCGAACTGCGTCATGGCGATGCGCCCGCGCTCGAGCCAGGCGGCGGCCGAACCCGGGGCGAGCTCCACCGCGCGGTCGGCGGCGGCGCGCGCGATCTCGAACTCGCTCACGTACCAGGCGGCGCGCGCCAGCGGCAGGAAGGCGTCGCGGAAGCGCTGCGGGTCGGCCGCGGTGGCCTCGCCCAGGAGCCCGGTCGCGTCGAGGAAGTTGTTCTGCACGCTCGAGTCCGTGACGCCGTCGGCCAGGTAGCCCTCGGCGCGGCGCGCGAAGGCCATCCCGTATAGGTAGCTCATCTCGACGCCCTTCACGCCCGCGCGCTCGAGCTCGTCGAGCGCGTCCAGAGTGTCGTTGCTGCGGCCCTGGTCCATCCAGGCGCGCAGCACCCACATGCGCGTGCGCAGGGAGTCGCCCTCGGCCGCCGCGGCGCGCGCCAGCGGGACCTCGGCCTCGACCGGCTTGCCGGCCTCGAGCAGGTCGCGCCCGGCGGCGATCCAGGCTTCGATCTCGGCCGCGCTCGCCTGCGGAGCGGTGGCCCCGCTCGCAGGGGCCTCGACCGAGGTGCAGGCCGGGAGCAGGAACAGGAGGAGCAGCGGTGCGGTGCGCAAGGGGGCGGTGGGGGCTAGGGGGTCTTGCAGGGCTGGGCCCAGCTCAGGAGGTCCCAGACGTCGTCCTCCTCGGGCGCGAGCTCGCCGCGCACCTGGGGCAGGAGGGAGTTCTTCACGGGCAGGCGCGCGGGCCAGATCTCGAGCGCGCGCACCAGCCAGCGCTCGGCTGCCTCGCGCTCGCGGCGGTGGACCCAGGCCAGGACGCCCAGGTTCTGGTGCGCGTCGCCCCAGGCCTCCTCGAGCAGGGCGATCTCGTCCTCGAGGGCCTGCGCGCGCTCGGGGGACTCCTCGAGCGCCAGCGCGGCTCGCTTCGCCTCGAGCTGCGGTCCGCCCAGCTCGACGCAGCGCAGGAGCGCCTGCTCGGCCCACTCGAGGTCGTGGTGCAGGTAGTAGACGAGCACGAGCGCGGCGTCGTTGAGCACGCGCACGTCCTCGGGCGCCAGCTCGGCCGCGACGCGGTAGGCGGCCCAGCTGCGCGGCATCAGGGCGCGCGCGCGGGCCAGGCGCTCGTTGGCCGCCTGCTCGAAGGCCGTGCGCTCGGCGCTCGAGCCGGGCGGCTCGGAGGCCAGGCCGGCCAGGGCGCGCAGCTCCGCGCGCGCCTCGGGATTCGTGATGCGGCCGCGCGCGGCGCGACACAACGTGCGCCCGGAGCGCTCGAGATCGTAGGCCGCATCGCGCAGGAAGAGGCCGGCGTTGTTGGCCCAGTCGAGGACCTCCGGCTGGAGCCGGTGCAGCGTCTCGAAGACCTCGCCGGCGGCCTCCTTCTCCGCGCGCTGCCCGTGGGCGTCGGCCACCAGGAAGAGCCCCTGGATGCCGCTCTCGAGCTCGCCCGGCAGGGACCACTCGACGCCGCGCGGGCGCAGCTCGTCGAGGCTCAGGAACGTGGCCCGCGCGCCCTCCAGGTCGCCGGCGTGGAAGGCGCACCAGCCGCGGGCCAGGCGGCTCACGACCGCGTAGCCGAGCGCGGCCTCGGCGTAGTCCGGCAGCTCCGCGCCCAGGGCGCGGAACTCGGCCTCGGAGGCCTGGAAGGGAGCCGGCGCGAGCTCGCGCGGCTCGCCCACCAGACCCGCCAGCGCGGCCTGGAAGCGCGCCACCGCCAGGTTCCAGCGCGTGGCGGCGAGCGGCCCGTGGAGCGTCCGGTGCGCCTCGAGCAGCGCCACTGCCGCCGCCGGCCCCTCGGCCGCCGCGGCCGTGCGCGTCAGGCGCTCGAGCAGCGCGGCGTCCGCCGGCAGGCGCTTCAGGCCCAGCAGGCAGGCCTCGCGCGCCTGGGCCGCGCGGCCCTCGCGCTCGTGCAGGTCCGCCAGGGTCCGCCAGGCCCAGGCATCGCCCATCGCGCGCCCCAGGACGCGGCCCAGGGCCTCCTCGCACTCCAGGGCGAGCGCGCGCGCCTCCTCGGCACCGGCGGCCGCTGCCTGGAGGTAGGCGGCGAAGACCTGCTCGGCATGGATGCGCTGCGGGCTCTGGACGAGCTGACCGAGGCCGGCCTCGTCCTCGGGCCCGAGCAACGTCAGCCCGCGCCGCGCCAGGGCCAGGCCCTCGTCGGTGCGGCCCAGGAGCCAGGCCGCGCGGCTGGCGCCGAACAGCGCGTGGGCCGACTCGCCCGCGGCCTGGTAGGCCTCGAGCGCGTCCAGCAGAACCCCCTCGATGAGCGCGCCCGAGCCGCTGCCGGCGGCGATCCTCGTCTCCGCCAGGCGCAGGCTCGCGTCGGCCTTCAGGAGCCGCAGCTCCGGATCCTCCGGCGCCAGTGCGAGGGCGCGGTCGATCGCCAGCAGGGCGTCCTCCGGCGCGCCGGCCGCGAGCTCCTGGCGCGCGCGGGCGCGCTGCTCGTCGAGCACCAGCCGATCGAGCAGGGCGCGCGCCTCGTCCAGCTCGCCGGCCTCGATCGAGCGCACAGCGCTCTCGGCCGCGCTGGCGCGGGCCTCGGTCGTCGCGACCGGGACCTTCGGCTGGACCGTGGGCGTGGGGCGCGCGGCGCGGCAGGCGGGGAGGAGCGCCAGGCCGGCTAGGGCGCCGAGGGGCAGGCGGGACATGGACTCGGGGGCAGGGGGCGCGCCGCCAGGCAAGAGCCGCACCAGGGGGTGCCGGGGGATCTCCGGCGCGGGGCAGAAGCGCTGGATTCTAGCTGCTGTCCGCGCGCGGCGGACAGAAACCCTCATGCCCGCGGGCCCGCGCCGTGGTCGGGGTCCCGGGCCCGGCTGGACCGTTCCGGGCAGGCCGATTAGCTTGCCGGCTCCAGGCACGCTCGCCGCGCGGGAAGAGCGACGGTCGTTCGACGTCCGAAGGCGGAACGCACCCGCGACGCCGGCCGCACCCGTTCCGCACTCCCCACTCCCTTTCTCTTCTCCGTTGCGACCTACCCTCCGGACCGCCGGGCTGCTCGTCCCCGTGCTGTGGCTGGCCGCGGCCTGCGAGGACAACGTGGGCTGCGTCTTCGTCAACGGGTGCTCGGGCGACCCTCCGCTGCCCCCCAACGAGGCGCTGCGGCCCGTGACCGGCGAGTGGATCTCGTCCGCGGTGCCCGAGGTCGTCGCCTCCTTCCCGACCGGCACCGGGCACCCCGGCACGACGCCGGTCGTGCTCGTCTTCAGCGAGACGATCCAGATCCAGAGCGTGGCGGGGGCCTTCGAGCTCGTGCGCGAGGGCTCGGTCCAGCCGGTCCCGGCCGCCCAGGCGCTGGTCTCCGAGGGCCGCGTGCTCGTGATGCTGCCGTCCACGACGACCCCGCTCGGGGCGGGCACCTACGTCGTGCTGCTGGCCGAGGACGCGGTCGTGGTCGACCTGGGCGGGCAGCAGCTCGACCTGGAGGCCGGGGCCGAGGTCGGGCGCTTCACGGTCGTGAGCGATCCGGTCGAGGAGCCGCAGCTCGTCACCACGTTCCCCGAGGACGGGGCCGCGGACCAGGGCGAGAGCCTCGAGCTCCTCGCGGTCTTCGACCGTCCACTCGACGGTGCGACGGTCACGCCGCTGGCCTTCGACGTGCGCGTGGACGGCGCCAACCCCGTGCCCGATCCGCTGGCGCAGCCGCTGCGCGTCGGCACCGCGCCGGGCGTCCCGGACGCGCGCGTCCTCGTCTACCAGCGCCTCGACCCCGACGGGCTGCCGCTCCCCTTCGGACGCAGCGCCACCGTCGAGCTGCGCCTCTCCCCGGCCGGCAGCGAGCTCGCGGACGCCGACGGCGACGAGCTCGAGGCCACGACCGTCTCGTTCGAGACCCTGGCCTTCGCGGCGCCCCTCGGGGGGAGCCTGCTCTCGGATCCGTTCGACGCGATCGGTCTCGCCAACCTGACCGACGGGAACCCCGAGGAGCTGATGCTGGAGGTCGAGCTCGACATGGCCGAGCCGAACGACTCGCTCGACCTGTACCTGTTCGGGCTCCAGAGGCGCGACGACGAGAACCCGCCCCTGATCGCGCTCCTGCGCACCAAGCGCCTGACCGGCACGGCCCCGATCCAGAGCACGATCTTCACGCGCGAGGAGATCAACCTGCAGCTCTCGGCCGCCCCGGCCGACGTGCGCTTCGAGGACGGGCCGCTGACCTTCGCCTTCGCGCTGCGCCGCGGGAGCGCCAGCAGCCCGCTGGTCGTGCTCGACCTCGACGACGCGCCGGAAACGATCCTCGACCCCGAGCTGGACATCACCGCGCCGGTGCTCGCCAGCTGGGCCGGCCTGGGCGGCACGAGCGAGTTCCGCTCCGAGCTGCGCGACCTGTCCCTGGCCGGCCAGGCGAACGAGCGCGTGCGCGGGGTCGAGGTCTCGACCCAGCTCGGCGGCAACGGCTCGATGCCCCCGGTCGTCGGTGCCGACGAGGACGGCTTCTTCCTGGCCGCGCCGGTGCCGCTCGGGCGGCTGGACGGCGGCGCCGCGACCTTCTCGGCCGTGCTGCGCGACCGGGCCCAGAACCCGACGGCCGCCCTGAGCGGCGAGTACCTCCAGCGCGGCGCCCTCGGCCCGGGCGCCTTCACCCCGGGACAGACGCTCGAGATCCTGGTCTACGCGGGCGACACGCTGGAGGTCATCCAGGGTGCGCGCGTCCTGGTGCACTCCGACCTCGGCAACGGCGTGGACTACCCGTTCTTCGTCGCCACCAACACCGGCCTGGACGGGCGCGCGATGGTCGCGACCCCCGGCAACCCGGCCGTGGGCGCGATCCTCACCGTGGTCCAGCCCGGGTTCGACCTCTTCACGCTGCACGGCGTGCCGGTGACGCGCCTCTCCGTGCCGCTCGAGCCGAGCGGGCAGACGCCGGCCCTGGCCACGGGCCGGGCCGCGACCAGCGACTCGGGGGCCCTGGCGATCGCCGGCCTGGACCGGCGCTTCGACGACTCGCGCCGCGGCGCCTCGGCGCCGCGTGGGTTCCGCGGGATGGCCTGCTCCCTCGCGAACGACACGCTCCTCTGCGACTACGAGGGCGCCCCCTTCCCGCCGCGCGAGCTGGGTGCGCGCTCGTTCTTCGCCGGCGACTTCGCCCAGACCGAGGCCGGTTTCAGCGCGGCCGACGTCCTGCAGGCCTTCGCGCTGACCCTCCCGCTGCCCCCGGCGAATCCGGGTGCCGAGCAGGAGGCCGAGCTCGAGGTCTCCGGCCTGCTCGCGGCCGGTCCGGTGGGCGACGCGGCCCAGGCCGTGCCTCCCTTCCGCTTCCGCCTGCCAGCCGCCAGCGGCCTGGTGCCGCCCTTCGAGGACGACCTCGAGACCAGCGGGATCCTGTTCGCGGGCCTCGAGACCCTGGTGCCGGGCCTTCCCAGCGCGATCGCGGTCGGGCCGGCGGTGAGCTTCGAGCTGGCCGCCGACCTGTGGACCGTGCTGGGGGCCTATCCGGGGGCGATCGCGCCGGCCGGGAGCCTCGGCAGCGCGGGCTCGGTCGACACCGACCCCTTCGTGCGCGTCGAGCTCGTCGACACCCTGGGGAGCGCCTGTGGCGTGCGCCAGCGCGTCTCCACCCTCGCCGCCGGCGGCCCCCTGCCCGAGTTCCTGGCCCTCCAGGCCCCGCTCCCGACCGCGCCGGCCCCGGGCGCCGCGACCGGGGGCCAGGCCTTCGACCTGCGCTTCGTGCACGCGATCGGGGACGCCCGCAGCGAGGGCGGCCTGTACCGGGTGACGCTCGTGGACGCCGCGCAGCGACGCTGGATCCTGTGGCGCTTCGACCCCGCGGGCTCGGCCGACGTCGCGGTGCGGGTCGTGGACGTGGGCGACGGCGGCCTGGTGGGCCTGGCGGACGGAGTCCTGAGCGCCACGGTGGTCGCCTTCGCCTGGAACGGCTTCGACGCGACCGACCTCCTGTGGAGCGACGTCGAGCGGCGCTTCGAGCTCTTCGCGCGCGCGGCGCCCCTCCAGTTCCAGAAGCCGTAGGTCGAGCAGCCACGGACGGGGGGCATTTCCGCGGTGGGAAGAGCCGTGCCCCGTCGCTAGAATCCGCCCCCTTCCGACCTCACCAGGCTCACTCCATGCTCGTTCGCCCCTCGGTTCGGATCGTCGCCGGCCTCCTCCTCGCGCTCCTCCCCGCGTGCCAGTCGGGGGTCCGGAAGGATCCGGCTCCGCCCGTGCAGGGCGCGCCCGAGCGGCTCGCCGAGCTGCAGCCGAGCGACGTGGCCGTGGCCCCGGTCCTCGACCGCACCGACGGCCAGCGCGTTCCGCTCGACCTCTTCCGCAGCGCCTTCGTCGAGTCGCTGATCGAGCGCCGCTACAGCCCGCTCGCGCCGAGCTACGTCGACGCGAACTGGATCGAGGCTTCCTTCAAGGGCACGCCGCCGCCGGACGCGCTGCTGCTCGTGACGATCACCGCCTGGAACCCGGCGCACCTGTTCTCGAACGGGCAGGTCTCGGCCACGGCCGAGGTGCGCCTGTTCGAGGGCGGCGACACGACCGGGCGGCTCCTGTGGCAGTCGACCGTGGCGCACGTGGTCGATCTCAGCGAGGGTCGCGGCACGCCGCCGGCGGGCGGCACCGACTGGATCCCCGTGGCCGTGCGCAAGTTCGCGCAGCAGGCGCTGGCGGCCCTGCCGATGCGGGATCCGCGCGTCGTGCACGCCGCTCCGGCCCAGTAGCCCCGGCCCGGAGGAGGGGGGCGGCGGGAGCCGGGGCCAGGCCCGGCTGGCAGGAGAGGGGGGCGGTCGCTAGACTTCCGCGCGGAAAGGTCCGGACGTGCTGGACGCGCAGGAGCGTGTCCCGTCCGAGCCGGGGTCTCCAGGGCATTCGCCCGCGAGGCTCCGCGCGCACCTCGGGCTCGGAGAAACCTTCCCCTGGGCCCGGGGCAAGTAGACCTCCAGCAGGCGAACCCAAGCAGAGGAACGATGCCGATCACCGCCGAGCGCAAGAAGGAGCTCATCCAGAAGTTCGCGATCCAGAAGGGGGACACCGGTTCTCCCGAGGTGCAGATCGCGGTCCTGACCGAGCACATCAAGAACCTGACCGAGCACCTCAAGACCCACCGCAAGGACTACACCTCGCGCCGCGGCCTGCTGATCATGGTGGGCCAGCGCAGCAAGCTCCTCGGATACCTGAGGAAGCGGCATGCGCAGCGCTACCAGGCCGTGGTCCAGAGCCTGGGCCTGCGCCGGTAGGGGAGCCGTGCCGCGGTCCCGCCGGAGAGCAACGAGCGCGGGGAGACCCCTGCGCTCCGCCCCTCCCGAGCGGGTCGCGGTACGACCCCGTGCCGCCAAGCGTGCGCCGGAGGCCCACGGTCTCCCCGCCCGTCGCTGCAACCGCGCCGGGACGATCGAACACTCACACGGATAGACGGACAGAAAGACAAGAACGAGAAAGCCACAGATGACCCAACCCCGACACGCCCGCGTCGAGCTCGAGCTCGCGGGCAAGAAACTGATCCTCGAGACGGGCCAGATCGCGCGCCAGGCGCACGGCAGCGTGCTCGTCACGTGCGGCGAGACCCAGTGCTTCGCCGCCGCCACCGTGGGCCCCGAGCGGGAAGGGATCGACTTCTTCCCCCTCACGGTCGACTACCGCGAGACCACCGACTCCGCCGGCAAGATCCCCGGCGGCTTCTTCAAGCGCGAGGGCCGTCCGACCACCAAGGAGATCCTCACGATGCGCCTGATCGACCGCTCGATCCGGCCGCTGTTCCCGGAGGGCTTCAAGCGCGAGGTGCAGGTGATGGCGCGCGTCTTCGGCTACGACGGCGAGAACCCCGCCGACGTGCTGTCGATGATCGCCTCCTTCGCCGCGCTGCACGTCAGCCAGATCCCGTTCCACGGTGCGCTGGGCGCCGTGCGCATCGGCAAGGTCGACGGACGCCTGAAGGTCATGCCGACCGACCCCGAGAAGCGCAGCGAGAGCGACCTCGACCTGGTGGTGGCCGGCCACCATGAGGCGATCGTGATGGTCGAGGCCTCGGCCCGCGAGCTGCCCGAGCCGGAGGTGCTGGACGCCCTGGAGCTGGCCCACGAGCAGATCCAGCGCCTGTGCGCGGCCCTCGACGAGCTGCGCGCGCAGGCCGGCAAGGAGAAGGAAGCCTTCACCCCGCCCACCAAGGACACCGAGCTCGCCGGGCGCGTCGAGAACTACGCCGCGCGCGTGCGCACGGCCCTCATGACCCAGGGCAAGGAGGCCCGCCACGACGCCCTGGACCAGGTGCGCGACGCGTGCCTGGCCGAGCTGACCGGTGGCCTCGCCGACGAGGCCCTCGAGGAGCGCACCAAGGCCGTCAAGGAGGCCTTCGGCGAGCTCGCCTACAAGACCGAGCGGCTCATGATCGTCGACGGCCTGCGCGTGGACGGCCGCAAGCACGACGAGATCCGCGCGATCACGATCGTGCCCGACTTCATCCCGCGCCACCACGGCTCGTCGCTCTTCACGCGCGGCGAGACCCAGGCCCTGGTCTCCTGCACGCTCGGCACGCCCGACGACCAGCAGATCATCGATGGCATCGAGGAGGAGTACAAGAAGGGCTTCTACCTGCACTACAACTTCCCGCCCTACTCGGTCGGCGAGGTGCGCCGCCTCGGCGGGCCGGGCCGGCGCGAGATCGGGCACGGCATGCTGGCCGAGCGCGCGCTCGCGGCCGTGCTGCCGCCGCGCGAGAAGTTCCCCTACACGATCCGGCTCGTGTCCGAGATCCTCGAGTCGAACGGCTCGTCGTCGATGGCCTCGGTGTGTGGCGGGTGCCTCTCGCTCATGCTGGCCGGCGTGCCGCTGACGCAGCCCGTGGCGGGGGTCGCCATGGGCCTCGTGCAGGAGGACGGGCGCATCGCGGTCCTGTCCGACATCGCCGGTTCCGAGGACCACAACGGCGACATGGACTTCAAGGTCGCCGGCTCGGGCCTCGGCATCACCGCGCTGCAGATGGACATCAAGATCAGCGGCGTGTCGCGCGCGACGCTGGAGACGGCCCTGTCCCAGGCGAAGGCCGGGCGCGTCCACATCCTGCGCAAGATGCTCACGGCGGTGAACGGGCCGCGCGCCGAGGTCTCGCCCTACGCCCCGGCGATGGAGATGATCCGTATCCCGAGCGACCGCATCGGCTACCTGATCGGGCCCGGCGGGAAGAACATCAAGGGCCTCCAGGAGCAGTACAAGGTCAAGATCGCGATCCTCAACGACGACGGCGAGGTCTCGGTCTCGGGCCTCGACCGCGCCAAGGTCCAGCAGTGCCTGGACATCATCCGCGCCATGACCGAGACGCCCCAGATCGGCGCCCGCTACAAGGGCACGGTCAAGAGCGTCAAGGACTTCGGGGCCTTCGTGGAGATCCTCCCGGGCACGGAAGGGATGGTCCACATCTCCGAGCTGGCCGAGGGCTTCGTCAACCGGGTCGATGACGTCGTGCACGTCGGGGACGAGATCGAGGTGGTCGTGATCCACGTCGACGACCGCGGGAAGATCAAGCTCTCCCACCGTCAGGCGCTCGCCAAGGCCTGAGCGACCCTCGCTGCCCGCACCACGGCGCGCTCCGGGACGGCCCGGGGCGCCCCGGCTTCGTTCCTGCAACGCCCGTCGCGCCTGTGTACGAGCTCGTGGCCGCCCAGAAAAAGTCCGTCCCGAGGGTTGTCCGCCGGGAAACCCCATCTCTACCCTAAGTTCCGCGCCGCTCCAGCCGATCCTCGGACGGGTCTCCTGGGGCAGAAGACGAATAACTCCATCCCGCCGTGGCCCTCCAAGGGGGGGCCGTTCTCGCTCCCGAGGCCTCTGACATCCACCGCGTCATGAGCCACCGCATCAGCCTCTGTGCCGTCCTGCTCTGCCTGTTCGGGGGAGCGAGCCACACCCAGCCCGCGGCCGAGGCCGCCTCCACCGCGGCGGACCGCTGGACGGCCGACAAGTGGGTGGCCGAGGACGAGGACAACATCTGCGGGATCAAGGACCTCAAGAAGGTCTCGAACCCGGCCAAGGTCGACTACGACGTCCTCTGGGACGCCACGCCGCAGATCAAGCGGATGAAGGAGAAGAAGATCGACCCCGAGTCGACCGAGGGCAAGGCCCTGCGCAGCCAGGCCAAGACCCTGATCACGAAGTCCGCCGAGCTGGTGCGCGCGGCCAAGGGCTACTGCGGCGTCTGGAAGACGATCAAGAACGAGGACGGCCGCAAGGTCCCGGACGTCACCGACGACGTGAAGGAAAAGCTGACGGAGTAGCGCCCGTCCCTCGCAACCGGACGGGGGTTCGGGTAGGACCATGGCCGGCCCCGTGCACCCTCCCCTGCCCCGTCCCCGCGCCAGGTTCCTCGTCGGGCTCGCGCTGGCGCTGACGGGGTGCCTCGGGCCCGGAGAGGACTCGCACGGCGAAAAGGGCTCCCTGGCCGAGATCCAGAAGCGCCTGGGGGACGCCCAGCCGGTCCAGGCCGCGCAGGTCGACGGCGAGGTGCCGCTCGGTGCGGACCCCTATGCGCTGGCCGAGCCCGAGGCGGTGCAGGAGCCGCCGCGCGCCGAGGAGCCCGCGCCGCGCCAGGATCCCTACATCCGCTTCGGCGAGCGCATCATCGTGCGCAGCGGCGTGGGCGGGCAGGACTTCATCACCAAGCCCTACACCGTCCCGACCAAGAAGGCCAAGCGCCTGGTCGAGCTGATGGACGCGCTCGAGCCCTTCCAGTTCCGCCCGCGCGACAGCGTCGACCCGGCCACGAACCAGCCGTTGCCGCTCGACCCGGGCGTTCTCGAGTACCAGATCCTCGACGAGTGGGACGAGGAGTACTACTCGAACCTCAAGACACCCTTCGACAGCTCGGTGCCCCAGGCGCCCGTGAAGCTGGCGCTCTCGGACGTGTTCGTGGTCACGGCGAGCTACGAGCTGCTCGAGCAGTTCGAGGAGTTCCTGGACCTCTTCGCCTCGGCCGGGATCCCGCAGATCGAGCTGGAGGCCAAGATCATCGAGGTGGTCGAGTCCGACCAGCTCGACATCGGCACCAAGGCCTCGGTCGTCTTCGGCGACGCGAACCTGGTGCAGCAGGGCGCCTTCGGGCTGCCGAACTTCTCGGGCGGCGACAACTCGCCGAGCATCCCGTCGGGCTTCATCCCGACCGGACCCGAGGCGATCCTCGATCTCGGCGCGGTCACGAGCAGCCTGAACTTCAACGCCCTGATCGAGGCCATCCGCACCTGGGACAACGTGCAGATCGACTCGCGCCCGAAGACCGTCGTGCGCGCCGGCGGCGTGGCCTACATCGAGAGCACGACGGAGATCCCTTTCGCCGAGATCAAGACGATCAGCGCCGACTCGAACTTCACCGCCGCCAACGTCTACAAGAAGGTCGGCGTCCAGCTCTACATCTCGCCGCGCCTGATCGGCACCAAGACCCTGGCGCTCGACGTGCACCTGGTCGGCTCGCAGCAGGTCGGCACCCAGGCCACCTTCACGCCCGAGAACGGCTCGCCGATCGAGGTCCCGGTGATCGCCTACCGCACGGCCAAGACCGTGGTGTACCTCGAGCCGGGGCAGACGCTCGTGATCGGCGGCCTGACGACCACGCGCGAGCGCGAGGTCGTCAGCCGGGTCCCGATCCTGGGCGACATCCCGCTGCTTGGGCTGCTGTTCCGCTCCAGGCTGAAGCGCACCGAGAAGCAGCACGTGCTGTTCGCCATCAGCCCGCGCATCCTGCAGCACTCGGACTTCGAGGCGGAGTTCTAGCCGATCGAAGATCGGCTACTCGCCGTCAGCGTGACCGCACCGGGTCTCCGGGCGGGCGTCCGCCAGCCCGGAGACCCGGTGCGCAGAAGAAGGAGAGGACCGCGGAGGCGCGGAGAGCGCGGAGGAGCGCGGAGGCAGAGAGGAAGGGCCAGGCCGTGTCGGGCTCAGCGCTTCCCCGCCCGCCGCTCCCCGCCCGGAATCCTCCGCAGCCGCGCCAGGGCCGCCTCCAGCACCGGGTCCTTCTCCTTCGTGAAGGCCTCCGGCCCGGCTTCCACCGCGACCTCCGGCGCGATCCCGGCGTGCTCGATCGGCTTGCCGGCCGGGTCCATGTCGTGCCAGCGCGGCAGGTTGACGGTGATCCCGCACGCGAGCTCGATCCGGCGCGGGTTCGCGCTCGAGCCGGCCGTGCGGTCGCCCAGCGTCGTCACCTGCGGGCACTGGGCCAGCATCAGCGCGAACGACTCGGCCGAGCTCATCGTGCGCTGGCCCTGCAGCGCGATCACGGGACTCTCGTAGCGCCAGGGCCCGCGCGGCGCCACCTTGCGCTCGAGCACCTCGCCGAGCTGGTCGTGCTTCGGTCCGATGCGGTAGCGGTTCGTCGAGTAGACGCGCTCCTGGTCGATGAAGCGTCCGGCGAGTTGCTGGGCGAGATCCTCGCCGCCGCCGCCGTTGAAGCGCAGGTCCACGACGAGCCCCCAGGTGTCCGCGAGCTCCTCCAGGGCCGCGTCGAAGGCGGCGGGGAGCTCGGCATCCGTGAGCGAGTGCACGTTGAGGTAGCCGAGCCCGTCCTTCGTGCGCGCCCACAGGAGGTCGTGCCCCGTGTCGTTGCGCCCGCCGTCGAGCGTGAAGAAGCTCCCGTCCCAGCTCGCGTTCTGCGGGCGCGGCCGCGAGTAGCCCGGCAGCCCGTCCTCGCCGCACGTCACCCAGACGTGCAGGTCCTGGAGTCCCGCCAGCATCTCCGCGAGGAGCGCGGCCAGGTCGTAGCTCGTCTCCACGCGCGCCAGGCCCTTGCGGTGCAGCGCGCCGTGCTTCTCCCAGTCGAGCTTCGGCAGCAGCACGAAGTTCGCGTACTCGCGATCGAAGGCCTGCCACACCTCGTCGAAGGCCTGCTCGGCCTCCTTGCGCTCGAGCACGCGCCCGACGGCCGGCAGCGGCTTCTGCGCCAGCTCGGCCACGTAGGTGAGCTTCCCGGCCCCGCCATCGAGCTCGTAGAAGTGCCGCTCGCCCCTGGCCGTGTACACGTCCACCAGCGTGAAGCCCGGCTGCACGATGGTCGGGTTGCCGGCCGGCGTGAACCAGCGGTGCCCGACCCCGTGGCGGAAGATGCGCTGGGCCTCGAAGCGCCGCCAGGAGTCGCCCGGGCCCTTCACGGTCTTCGACGGGAAGACGCGCCCGATCTCGCCCGGCGCGAAGCGCAGGTGCAGGGCGTGCACGGCGGCCCCGTCCCCCGGCTGCCCGCGCGCGCGCAGCTTGCCCTCCTCGGCCGGGAAGACCACGGCCCACAGGACGTTGCCCTCGTGCACGCCGAGCGCCACGTCCGCCGGCCCGCACTCGAGCGCGAAGTCCTTGCCGAAGGTCAGCGCGAACGACTTGAGCGCCCACACGTCCTCCGGCCCGCACTCCCAGTCGAGGCCCTGCTCGACCCAGCCGAGCTTGCCCGGGTAGCGCTTGGCGAGATCCTCCGCGGCGGGCCGGGCGACGAGCGCGAGCGTGACGAGCGAGACGAGCGGAGCGAGAACAGTCTGCATGGGAAGCCTCACGGGCGGGTCACGACGATCTCCTGCTTGCCCTCCCCGGGCACGACGGTGAACTCGCGCAGGACGGGCGCCGGGTCGCCGAAGTCGGCCGCGACGGAGTAGGTGCCGTAGGGGAGCTGGAACGGCCGCGTGCCCGCGCGCCGTCCGTCGGACGAGCTGCCGATGAAGAGCACGAACGGCAGCCAGGCGCGCTCGGCGAGGCACAGGCGCCAGGTCGCGCAGGGCGTCCAGGCCTCGCCCGCCTCCAGGTGGATCGAGACCGGCCGCCCCTCCGGCAGGCTCACGGAGAGCGCCGTCTCCGCGCCGGGCTCGATGAAGACGTCGGGGACGAGCACGAACGGCGCCGGAACGTCGAAGGGGGAGACGAGCAGGTCGTAGCGTCCGGCCTCCAGCTCCGCGCGAAAGGCCCCGGCCCCGTCGACCTCCGCGTACCCGACGCGCCGCAGACCCGTGGGCTCGTGCTTCAGCGCCGCGATCGAGAGCCAGCCGCGGGCCCCCCGCGGGACCGCCGTCGTGATCCGTCCGGCCAGCACGCCCAGCGCGTCCTCGCGCGCGAGCATGACCTCCTGCCGGGGCGCGGCGTCCGTGACCGTCACCACGAGCGACCGCACGGGTCGCTCGGCGCCGCTCGCCGAGACCACGTAGACGCCGGGAGAGAGGTGCCGCGCCGCGAAGCGACCCTCCGGATCCGGCGCGAGGAAGACCCCGCGGTTGCCGGACTCCTGGTACCAGCCGTGGGGGAAGACCCACACCTCGAGCTCGGCCTCCGCCGGGGTGCGCTCGAAGCCGAGCCGCCCCTCGATGCGGCCTGCGGGCAGCTCGAGGTCGAGGACCGTGTCCTCCGGGCCTACGCGCACCTCGAAGCGCTGCGTCAGCGCGCCCTCGCCGCCGATCGAGAGCTCGTAGCTGCCTCCGGCGAGGTCCGCGAGCTCGTACCGGCCCTGCGCGATGCTCCCGTTCGCGCGCTGGCCGAGCTCGTCGCGGATCGATCGCGCGGTGAGGCTGCCGTCGAGGACGGGCCGGCCCGCGCAGGTGAGCGCGCCGGACAGAGTGAGCGCCCCCGGTTGCAGCACGACCTCGGCCGTCTCGCCCGGGTCGAGCTCCAGCAGGGCCGGCGTGTAGTTCGGGCCCGCGCCGTTCAGGGTCCAGACGCGATAGCGGCCAGCGGCCAGGTGCTCGAAGGAGTGCGGCGCTCCGCGCGGGATCGTCCCGTTCTCGAAGAAGCCGGTGAGCCCCGGCGAGAGCCCGCCGAGGCAGACGCCCAGGTCGCGCGCCTCGCCGTCCGGGAGGCGCACGCGGATCACGCCGCTCCCGAAGGGCCTGCCCGCGCGCCGCGCCTCGCCCTCCCAGTCGCGTCCGACGTCGCGCGGCCCCTGCTCGCGCTCGTCGCGCGCGAAGGCCTCGATCACCACGCGGGGGAGCGTGCCGGCCGCCGACTCGTAGACGCGGTGGTGGTCCGAGCGCCACTCGGCGTCGTCGACCGTGACCGTGACCGTGGGCACGCCGCTGAGGCGCGAATTCCCGACGGGCGCGATTCGCTCGACGCGGAAGCCTCCTCCCGCGTCCGTCGTGACGTCCCAGTCACCCATGATCAGGTGCGCCTGGCGCGTCGAGCGCACCGCGACGCGCACGCCGGCCAGCGGGGCGCCGCCGGCCAGCACCAGCCCGTCGAGCGGCATCCCGCCGTCGAGCGCGAGGCGCGGCGGCGGTCCGGGGACCTCGAAGCGGGCGAGCGTGCGCGCGAAGTCCGGGTGGTCGAGCCGCGCGGTCCACGTGCCCGCGCCGAGCCGCTCGAAGGCGAAGGCGCCCTCTTCGTCGGTCGTCGCCGCGGCGAGCTCCTGCGTCAGGTCCCCCTGGAGCGGAAACTCGGCTCCCGGTGGCCACTGACGGACGAGCGTGACGGTCGCGCCGGCGACCGGGAGCGCCGCGGGATCGATCACGACACCGCCCACGTCGTGGCGCGCGCGCAGGACGAGCTCGAGCTCCGCCGGCTCGCCGGCAGGCTCCTCGGCGACGGTCACGGAGTGCGTCTTCCACCAGCCCCGCGCGAAGTGCTCGTCGTCGGCGTGCACGTACCAGCGTCCGGCCGCGAGCGCGCCGAGGGCGAAGCGGCCCTCCTCGTCGGTGAAGGTCTCGGCGTAGCCGTAGTGGTTCTCGGCCTCGGCCAGGACCGTGATGCCCGCCAGGGGCCGGCGCTCCTCGTCCACGACGATCCCGAGCACCTGCGGATCGACGACCGGCGGCGGGCGGCGGCGCGCGGCCGCGCGCGCCTCGCGCTCGCTCCGCGGGTCGTGCGTGGCGTCCGCCACGGACGTGGCGGGCTCGGGAGCCGCGCGCAGGGGCTCGACGACGGGCTCGGGCGCGGCCGCACGCGCGCGCCCCGGCGCGAGTTCGACGACCTGCTCCGGAGGCGGCTCGGAACGCAGGACGTGCGCCAGGCCGAGCGTTCCGGCCACGGCGAGTGCCCCGCCGGCGGTCCAGACCGCCGGGGGCAGCGCGACCGAGACGAGCTGCGCCAGCAGGAAGGCCGCCGTGGCGGCCGGCACGGCGGCGGGGACGACCCCGGCGTGCGCCAGCACGCGCTCGCGCAGCCCGGCGAGCCCGACGAGGCCGAGGGCCCTGCGGCCGGCGAGCTCGCGCTGCACGCCCGGCAGCTCGCGCCGCAGGCGCTCGAGCCCGCGCTGGAGCTGCACGCGCACGGTGCCGGGCGAGCGCGCGAGGCGTGCGCCGATCTCGCGCGCGCTCTCGTCCTGGAAGAGCGCCGGCTCGACCACCTCGCGGTAGGGCGAGGGCAGGCGTGCGAGCGCGTGACGCACGGCCGCCGGCAGCTCGCGCTCGGCCGCCTCCTCGTCCGGTGCGCGCGGATCGGCGGCCGCCAGCGTGCCCGCAGGCGGCGCGCGGTGCTCGACGCGCGTCAGCCGGGCCGCCTCGCGCCACAGGATCCCGTACAGCCAGCCCTTGAGGCTGCGGGCGGGGTCGTAGTGCGCGGCGCGCTCGATCGCCCGCTGGAAGGTGCTCTGGACCACGTCCTCGGCCTGGTCCGCGGTCGGGACGAGGTGTGCGGCGACGCCCAGGAGCTCGCGCGCCGTGGCATCGAAGACCGCCGCCAGGGCGCGGCCGTCGCGCTGCGCGCGGAAGCGCACGAACAGCCGTCCCAGCCAGGCGTCGCGCATGCAGCCTTCCTCTCCCGAGGGGGCCCTGGGTGTAACACGGATCGCGGCCGCGGGCGCCACCCTTGCGCCCGGCGGCCCGTGGGGGGAAGAATCGGCCCCGGCGGTCGTCCCGCCTCCGCTCCATGAAGCTCTGCCCGAGCCCCCGTCAGGCCCCGCCCGCGCGCCGCGGGGCGGCCCTGATCCTGTCCTTCATGGTGCTGCTGGTCCTGATCCTGATCCTGGCGCAGATCAAGTACTCGACCGACGTCACCAGCCGCGTGGGGCGCAACGAGGAGACGCTGGTGGCCATGGACGCGGCCATCGAGAGCGCCTTCCTGCAGGTCTTCGAGGACCTCGCGAACGATGCCGAGTCGGACTCGGGCGGGGCCAGCGAGGGGCTGGGGGGCGAGGGGCAGGCCTCGGCGGAAGCCGGCCAGGAGTCCAGCGGCCCGACCGACTCCAAGGAGGACGACTGGTCGCGCCCGCAGCGCACCGAGATCAACGAGATCCAGCTGCGCATCCTGATCCAGGACGAGGACAGCAAGTACAACGTGCTCTCGGTCCTGACGCGCGACGAGGACGAGGCCGACAAGGCCCTCGACCGCCTGGCGCGCGTGATCGAGTGGGCGCGCAAGGGCACCCAGCACGAGATCGACGGCACGACCGCGCGCCGCATGGCGACCGCCATGCGCGACTTCATGCTGCGGCGCGCGAGCCAGGCCCTGCCCAAGCCCGCGCTGCTCTCGGACGACGAGGAGGAGGAGGACATCGGGCTGCCCATGACGCTGCGCGAGGTCGTGGCCCTCGATCCCGAGCTCTTCCCGGCCGACCTGTTCCGCGACTTCGTCGACGAGGACGGCGACGTGGTGCACTCGCTCGGCAGCTTCCTGACGGTGTGGTCCTCGGTGGGCACGGCCGAGGAGGCCGCGCAGCAGGCCCAGGCCGCCGGCGAGGGGGTCGAGGACGATCCGGGCAGCGCCGACGACGGCGAGGGCGAGCCGCCGCCGGAGGATCCGCTCGGTTCCGGCCAGGGCGGCGAGGAGGGGACCGGCGGCGAGGGCACGGGTGAGGGGGGATCCGGCGGCACGGGCCAGGAGGGGGGCGGCCAGGGTGGCGGTGGCCAGGGCGCGGCGCCCCCCGGCTGGGCGATCAACCTGAACACCGCCCCGGGAGCCGTGCTGCACGCGCTGCTGGAATCGCGCGACCTGCCCTATCGCTTCTGGGACGACCTGATCCTGTACCGCAACGAGAAGGACGACACGGTCGAGGAGAACGACGACCCGCCGCTCGACGAGTACGGGCGCGAGATCGTGGTCAAGCAGTACTTCCGCGCCGTGGGCGACCTCGCCAACGTCGACGGCTGGGAGGGCCTCGAGCCGATCGTGCAGGCCGAGCTGACCGGCCTCCTGAAGGTGCAGAGCGGCGTCTTCTCGATCTTCGTCACGGCCCGCAAGCCGACCGGCGAGGAGCGCATCGAGTCCTTCTCGCGCCAGGAGGACATCGAGCGCGAGGAGGCCGACTGGCAGGGGCTGGTGCGCACCGTGCGCGCGGTCGTGTGGCGCCGCGAGACGGGCGAGGGCGAGTTCGAGATCGTGCCGCTCCTGCGCTGGGAGGTGCTCGACTACACGCCCTGGGAGGTGCTCGACTTCCCCGACGATCGGCGCTTCCGGTGAGGCGCGCCGAGGCCATGAGCCCGAAGGAGAAGCGGAGCGGCGCGCGAGGAGCGCGCGCCGGGGCCGATCCAGAGAGCCTGGTCGAACGCCCCGGCCTCCGGCCGGGGCGTTCTGGCTCAGACTCTCTGCGGCTGGACGTCTTCCAGCACCTCTTCGCGGCCGTGGCCGAGGAGATGGGCGCGGCGCTGCTGCGCTCGTCCCTCTCGACCAACGTGCGCGAGCGACGCGACTTCTCCTGCGCGCTCTTCGACGCGCGCGGCGCCATGATCGGCCAGGCGGCGCACCTGCCGGTGCACCTCGGCTCGGCCCCGCTCAGCGTGCAGGCCGCCATCGCCAGCGTCCCGATGGGGCCCGGCGACGCCGTGCTGCTCAACGATCCCTACCGCGGCGGCACGCACCTCCCGGACCTCACGCTGGTCTCGCCGGTCTTCCTGCCGGGCCGGCGCGCGCCGGACTTCTTCGTCGCCAACCGCGCGCACCACGCGGATGTCGGCGGCCCGGTGCCGGGCTCGATGGCGGGGGCCGAGGACGTGCACGGCGAGGGGCTGTGCCTGCCCCCGATCCACCTGGTGCGCGCCGGGCGCATCGAGCGCGAGCTCCTGGCCCTGGTGCGCGCCAACATGCGCGCCCCGGACGAGCGCGAGGGCGACCTGCTTGCGCAGTGGGCCACGAACCGCATCGGCACCGAGCGGCTGCTCGCGCTGGTGGCCGAGCACGGCGCGGCCGAGGTGCGCCGGCGCGCGCAGCAGCTCATGGACTGGACCGAGCGCCTGGCGCGGGCCCTCGTGCGCTCCCTGCCGGCGCGCCGCGTGCGCCACGAGGACGTGCTGGAAGAGGCGCAGGGCCTGGTCCCGATCCGGCTCACGCTCGCGCGCCGTGGCGCCTTCCTGGAGTGCGACTTCCGCCAGAGTGGCCGTGCGCCGCGCAGCTCGCTCAATGCCACGCGCGCCGTCACGCGCTCGGCCGTGTTCTACTGCCTGCGCGCGCTCCTGCCGCCCGGCACCCCGGCCAACGACGGCGTGATGCGCGTCGTGCGCCTCCTGACGACGCCCGGGACGGTGGTCGACGCGGCTTACCCCTCGGGCGTGGCGGCCGGCAACGTCGAGACGAGCCAGCGCCTCGTCGACGTGCTCTTCGGCGCCCTGAGCCGGCTCCTGCCGGGGCGCGTCCCGGCCGCGAGCGCCGGCACGATGAGCAACTTCACCTTCGGGATCGCGGGGGCGACCTACTACGAGACGCTCCCCGGCGGCGCCGGGGCCAGCGCGCGCGGCGCCGGGGCCAGCGCCCTGCAGACGCACATGACCAACACGCGCAACACGCCGATCGAGGCCTTCGAGCGCCTCTACCCGGTGCGGGTCGAGCGCCTCGAGCTGGTGGCCGGCTCGGGCGGTGCCGGCCGGCAGCGCGGCGGCGACGGCCTGCGGAAGTGCGTGCGCTTCCTGGCGCCGGCCCAGGCCGGCTTCGTCGGCGACCGGCAGCGCACGCGACCCTACGGGTTGCAGGGCGGCGGACCCGGACGGCCCGGACGCCTGCGCCTGCGGCGGCCCGGGGCGCGGACCTGGGAGGTGCTGCCGGCGCGCTGGACCGCGCACCTGGCGGCCGGGAGCGAGCTCGAGATCGAGACGCCCGGCGGGGGCGGCTTCGGGCGCTAGGAGCTCGTCCGGGAATCACGGGGGGGACGAGCGCCGCCGTTCGCAGGGCGGGCCAGCGCCCGCCCCGCGAACGGCGGCGGTCACGCTGACGGCGAGTAGCCCATCTTCGATGGGCTAGCTCCTCCAGAGGGCCCGCGCCGCGCTCTCGCGCGCCTTCGCCCCGTTCGGGCTTGTCGCGGGCGCTGCCCGCCCGGAGAATCGCGCGTTTCCGCGCCACCTCTCCGCGCTCCCCCGCCCCTCCCGACCCCCGCTCTCCATGCCCACCCTCAGCATCTTCGGCGCCCAGTGGGGCGACGAGGGAAAGGGGAAGATCATCGACCTCCTGGCGCGCGACGCGGACTACGTCGTGCGCTACCAGGGTGGCGCCAACGCCGGGCACACGGTGGTCGTGGACGGGCAGAAGTTCATCCTGCGCCTGATCCCCTCGGGCATCCTGCACCCCGGCAAGGTCAACGTGATCGGTAACGGGGTGGCGGTCGACCCGCTGGCGCTCTTCGGCGAGATCGAGGAGCTCGCCACGCGCGGCGTGCGCGTGGATCCCCGGCGCTTGCGCATCTCCGCCGGGGCCCACGTGATCTTCGAGCACCACCGGCGCCTGGACGCCCTGGCCGAGCGCTGGCGCGGGGCCGGGCGGATCGGCACGACCGGGCGCGGCATCGGACCCTGCTACGCCGACAAGTCGGCGCGCACGGGGGTGCGCGTGGGCGAGCTGCTCGACCCGGCCCGGCGCCGGGCGCGCCTGACGGCCGCGATCGTCGAGAAGAACGCGCTGATCGAGTCCGTGCACCGCGAGGCCCCGCTCGACCTGGAGAAGGTCCTGGCGGAGGTCGGTGCCGCGGCCGAGCGCATGGCACCCTTCGTGGGCGACACGGGCGCCGAGGTGCGCCGCGCCCACAGGGAGGGCAAGTCGATCCTGTTCGAGGGCGCCCAGGGGGCGCTGCTCGACCTCGACCACGGCACCTACCCCTTCGTGACCTCCTCGAACACCGGCACGGCCGGGATCGGCACCGGCGCGGGCTTCCCGCCCAGCCAGGTCGAGCGCGTCGTCGGCGTGGCCAAGGCCTACTGCACGCGCGTCGGCGAGGGTCCGTTCCCGAGCGAGGACAAGGGGCCCGACGGCGAGAAGATCCGCGAGGTCGGGCGCGAGTTCGGCTCCGTCACCGGACGCCCGCGGCGCTGCGGCTGGCTCGACCTCGTGGCCCTGCGCTACGCGCTCGAGCTGAACGGCGCGACGAGCCTGATCCTGACCAACCTGGACGTGCTCGCGGCCTTCGCGACGATCCCGGTGTGCGTCGCCTACGACGTCGCCGGGCGCAGGGGCCCGGTGAGCGAGTACCCGGCCGACCTGCCGGCCCTCGAGGGCGTCACGCCGCGCTACGAGCGCCGGCCGGGCTGGTCGAGCGACATCGCCGGCGTGCGCCGCTACGCGGACCTGCCGCGCGCCGCGCGCGACTATGTCGAGTGGGTCGAGGAGGCCCTGGGCGTTCCGATCGAGATGCTCTCGGTCGGCCCCGAGCGCGAGGCCGTCATCCCGCGCGGCGGGTAGGGGCGATGAGCGAGGGGAAGCTCGAGCGACCGAAGGTGACGCGCCCGGACCTGGGCGGGCCGTTTCCCGAGCACATCGCCATCATCATGGACGGCAACGGGCGCTGGGCCGAGGAGCGCGGCCTGCGGCGGGTCTTCGGGCACCGCGAGGGCATCGCCTCCGTGCGCGAGGTCACGACCGAGTGCGCGCGCATGGGCGTGAAGAGCCTGACCCTGTACGCCTTCTCGGTCGAGAACTGGAAGCGCCCGCGCGTCGAGGTGCGCTACCTGATGCGCCTCCTGCGGCACTTCCTGGTGGAGGAGCGCGGGACCCTGATGGAGAACGACGTGCGCCTGGCCTGCATCGGGCGCCTGGCGGACCTGCCGGCCGAGGTGCGCGACGAGCTGCGCCGCACCGAGGAGCTGACGCGCCCGAACCGCGGCATGCGCCTGCGCCTGGCGCTCTCCTACGGCGCGCGCACGGAGATCGCCGACGCCGTGCGGGCCCTGGTGGCCGACGTGCAGCGCGGCGCGCTCGCCCCGGAGCGGATCGGGGAGGAGACGCTGCGGCGCTACCTCTACGACCCCGAGACGCCCGACCCCGATCTCGTCGTGCGCACGGCCGGCGAGCTGCGCCTCTCGAACTTCCTGCTGTGGCAGGCCTCGTACTCCGAGATCCACGTCTCGCCCGTGTGCTGGCCGGAGTTCCGCAAGCCCGCGCTGCTGGCGGCGATGCGCGACTACGCCGGGCGCGTGCGCAAGTTCGGCGGGCTGATCAGCGACCGCGCGCCGGAGGCCCCGGCGCCCTCGGCGGGCTCCGCGCCCGTGGCCGGCCGCCTGGCGCAGTGACCGCGGCACGATGAGCTCGCTCGCGAAGCGCGTGCGCATGGGCACGACGCTGGCCGTGGCGGCGGCGGGGCTCCTGTGGCTGCACCCGCTGTGCGCGCCGGGCGTGCTGGCCTTGGCGGTCGTCAGCGTCCTCGCGCTGCTCTCGTCCTGGGAGCTCGACCGCATGGGGAGCTTCCGGGGGCGCAAGCTGGGGACGATGCTGTACTCGACCAGCGGCGTTGCGTGCGTCGCGCTGGGCTTCATCCTGCTGCGCGACGACGGCCACGACGTCGGACCCGTGGGCGGCCTCGTCGGCCTGTACGCGATCGCGGGACTGTTCTCGTGGCCCTGGTTGCCACCGGGCTGGCCCCTGCAGCGCTCGCCGCAGGTCCTGGACGGCCGCGAGCGACTGCCGCTCGCTCGCGAGGTGGTCCCGCTGGCCCTCTGGCTGATCCCGCCGCTCTTCTCGATCGTGCTGATCGACCGCGAGTTCGGCACGCACGGGCTCGTGGCGCTGGTCGTGCTCGCCAAGGTCGGGGACAACGCCGGCTACTTCGTCGGGCGCGCGATCGGGAAGCGCCACCCGTTCCCGCAGGTGAGCCCGGGCAAGACCGTGGCCGGCTGCGTGGCCTCGCTGGTGGCCGGGATCGTCGTGGGGGCGGCGCTCCTGCCCTTCACGCTGGGCGCCTGGAGCCCGGCCCAGGCGGCCCTCGGGGGGCTCGTCGGCGGGCTGATCAACGTCGCGGCCCAGACCGGCGACCTGTCGGAGAGCTGGGTCAAGCGCCGGGCGGGCGTCAAGGACTCGAGCGCGCTCCTCGGGCCCTCGGGGGGCGTCCTGGACGTGATCGACAGCCTGCTGCTGGCCGCGCCGGTCGCCCTGATCGCCTGGAGCCTCGCCTACGGCACGCCGATACCATGACGACCCCCGCGAACGTCCCCGTGAACGAGGTCACCATCCCGCTGCGCTCGCAGGACGAGGCCATCCTCGTCCTGGGCCCCTACGACCGCCACGCGAAGCTCCTGCGACAGGTGCTGGCGATCGAGGTCTACGTGCAGGGCGGCAACCTGAAGCTGCGCGGCGAGGGCGCCGACGTGGACGAGGCGCAGAGGCGCATCGACCACCTGCTCGGCAAGCTGCGCAAGGGGCGCGCGCTCGAGCCCAGCGAGATCGAGGGCATCCTCAGCGGGCCGCGCGACGGCGAAACCGCGCGCGACGTGCGCAAGGGCGCGGTCGTGACGCCCGAGGGCGTGGCCATCTCCGTCCCCGGCGAGCGCCTGCTGCGCCGGGCGGGGGACCCGCGCGGCGAGGCGCAGAAGATCGTGCTGCGCGCCAAGCCGATCGAGCCGCGCGGACCGAACCAGCGCCGCTACGTCGAGGCCATCGCCGAGAGCACGCTGACCTTCGGCCTGGGCGTCTCGGGCACCGGCAAGACCTACCTGGCGGTGGCCGCGGCCGTGAAGCGCCTGCGGGCCGGCGAGGTCAAGCGCCTGGTGATCACGCGCCCGGTGGTCGAGGCCGGCGAGCACCTCGGCTTCCTGCCGGGCGACCTGCAGGCCAAGCTCAACCCCTACATGCGCCCGGTCTACGACGCGCTCTACGACCTGATCGGCTTCGAGGACGCGAACCGTCTCGAGGAGGCCGGCGTGGTCGAGGTGGCGCCGCTCGCCTACATGCGCGGGCGCACCCTGAGCCAGGCCTTCGTGATCCTGGACGAGGCCCAGAACACGACCATCACGCAGATGAAGATGTTCCTGACGCGCCTCGGCGAGGGCTCCTCGATGGTCGTCTCGGGCGACCCGAGCCAGAGCGACCTCGACGACCCGGCCCGGAGCGGGCTGCTCGACGCGGTGCGGCGCCTGCGCGGCTTCACCGGGGTCGCGGTGGTCGAGTTCGGGGTCAAGGACATCGTGCGCCACCCGCTTGTCGAGCAGATCGTGCGTGCCTACGAGGGCCCGGGCCAGGCCCCGCCGCCGCGCCGATGAGGCGCCTGCCGCCGCCTGCGGCTGGCGTGCACTGGGCCGCGTCCGGCCGGCGGCTGCTCTCCGAGCGCGAGGTCCAGGCCACGGTCGCGGTGGCCCTGGCCCACGGCGGCCGGCCGGGGCTGCGCGTGGAGGTGGTCTTCGTCGCCGACCGGGCCCTGGCGCGCCTGCACGCCCGCCACCTGGGGGACCCGAGCCCGACCGACGTGATCACCTTCGACCTCGCCGGTGGGGCCGGGGCCGAGGCCGAGCTGTACGTCAGCGTCCAGCGCGCCCGGGCCGAGGCGCGTGCGCGGGGCCTCGCGCCCGAGCGCGAGCTCGCCCTCTACGTCGTGCACGGCTGCCTGCACCTGTGCGGCTTCGACGACCGCACGCCGCGCGCCCGTGCGCGCATGCGCCACGCCGAGGCGGAGGTCCTGGGGCGCCTCGGCTACGCCCCCGAGATGGGCCGGGCGCGCTCCGGAAGGACGCGGACCAGTACGGCGCGCGGATTTTCGCGGCGCGCGCGCGGCTGAGCGGAGGGCTGCGACGCGAGCGCGCCGTGCGCGTTCCGGGTCGTGCTTTCCCCGCGGGAATTCGTGCGCGCCGGTGGACGACGGTCACGCGCGCAGGTCTCGCCCGCGCGCGCGCGTCCGGAACGACTTCGTTCTCGCTCTTGATTTCGCGCCGCTCGGACGCTGCAAATGATGGCGGCCGGCTCCTGCGCCGGCGCCCGGAGCCCTGATCCGGGATCCCATGTCACTCGCGATCGACCAGAGCTCGGCACCCAAGGCACGCGCGCGGAAGGAGCAGTCCCGACGCCAGGCGCTGTGGCGTTCCTACTGGAAGCGCCCGGGGGACGAGCCTCGCAACCGCCTGGTGGAGGCCTACCAGGGCCTGGTGCACGAGCTGGTGCAGCGCCTCGCGCAGCGGCTGCCGCGCTCGGTGGACCGCGGCGACCTGGTCACGGCCGCCAACGTCGGCCTGATGGCCGCGGTGGGCAGCTTCGACCCGGCGCGGCGCGTGCGCTTCGAGGTCTACGCCGAGATGCGCATCCGCGGGGCCCTGCTGGACGAGCTGCGCAGCCAGGACTGGCTGCCGCGGCCCTGGCGCACGCGGCTCGATCTGCAGAAGCGCACCGTCCAGGCCCTGCGCGCCGAGCTCGGGCGCGAGCCGAACGACGGCGAGGTGGCGCGGGTGATGGGCATCCCGCTCGCCGAGTACGGGCTGCTCTTCGGCACGGCCCTGCCCGGGACCCCGTCCGGCTCGATGCCGGCCGGGGACGGCGACGACGCCCTGTTCCTGCTGGAGGGGCTGGCGGACGTGCGCGCCGGCGCTCCGGGCGAGGAGTTCACGCGCACCGAGCTCCTGCGCCTCCTGGCCCAGCGCATGACCGAGCAGGAGTACCGCATCGTCTACCTGCGCTACTGGGAGGACCTGTCGATGCGCGAGATCGGGGAGCTCACCGGCATCTCCGAGTCGCGCGTCTGCAAGATCCACTCGCGCCTGCTCGAGCGGCTCAAGGACCGGTTCCAGGCCAGCGCCAGCGCGCCGTAGTCAGCGGACCGCGAGCTCCGCGTCCGCTGCGCGCCTCCGCGCTTCGCCGAAGAAAAGAACGAGGGCACGAAGCGAGCTTCGTGCCCTCGTGTCCCGCCCAGCCCGAAAGATTCCGGACGGGCAGCACCCTAGGAGCTCTCGGTCACCCGACAGCCCCCGGGGGTGCTTCGCTCTCCTTCCCCTGGAAGAGCGGTGGCGGGAAAGCGGTCGTGGATCCGGGTCCCCGTCCGGACCACGACCTTCTCTCTCCTCCTTCAGGCACGGCGGGTCCCGGTCCCCTCAGGCCCTGCCGTGCCAGCACTCCGCGAACCGTGCCCCCGGGACTTCCCCACGAAGTCCGGGTGCGGATCCGACGGAATGCTCCCCTCGAGGTCTTCTCCCTCTCGACCCCGGCCGGAGTCCGTCCGGGGTGTGCGTCTTGAGGAACGGGGCGCTCGCGCCGGGCGGGCGTCGTTCGTTCCGGGTGGTGGTTCCTCTGCATGGCTCGGAGTGACGAGCCGGCGGAGCGAACGCCGTCCTCTCGGAGAGCGCGCGGTCCTGCCGACGCGCTCCGCGGACGACGCCCGGGTGGGTCGACGACGTACGGCAGCTCGGTGATCCGCGTGGGACCCGTGGCTTTGCGTCCCGGCCTCGCGACCGGTTGGCCTTGGTCGTGTCGTCTTCGGAGCCCCGAACCCTACCCAATGATGTTGCAATGGGCAAATCGAGCTCGACGAAGTTCCGCTTCGCAGCCGGCAACTCGTTTCAGCAAAGCACCTTACGTCGTGTGTTCCCGTCCTGTCGAGGGCTCGACCCGGAACCGAATTCCAGGCGGACGCCGGGTCAGGAGGGGTGCGAGCCGGAACGCAGTGCTCGATGCACCGCCAGCACCCCATCGAGGATCGCGGCGAAGTCCGCCAGGCGCACCATGTTCGGCCCGTCGGAGGGCGCGTGGTCGGGATCCGGGTGGACCTCGAAGAAAAGTCCGTCGACCTCGCCGGTCGCGACGGCGGCGCGCGCGAGCACGGGTGCGAGGCGGCGCTCGCCGCCGGTGGTCCCGTCGAGCCCGCCCGGGCGCTGCACCGAGTGGGTCGCATCGAACACCACCGGATGACCGGTCCGCGTCAGGTCCTCGAGCCCGGTCATGTCCACCACGAGACGCCCGTAGCCGAAGGTCGTGCCGCGCTCGGTGACGAGCACGTCGCGGTTGCCGGTCGAGGTGCACTTCTCGGTCAGGTGGCGCATGTCCCACGGCGCGAGGAACTGGCCCTTCTTGATGTTCACGGCCTTGCCCGAGGCGCCGGCTGCCAGCACCAGGTCGGTCTGCCGGCACAGGAAGGCAGGGATCTGCAGCACGTCCACGACCTCGGCCACGCTGGCGCACTGATCCGGCAGGTGCACGTCGGTCAGGACGGGCACTCCGACGCGGCGCCGGACCTCGTCCAGGAGCGTCAAGCCATCGTCCAGGCCCGGACCCCGCCCCGAGCTGGCCTTGGTGCGGTTGGCCTTGTCGAAGCTCGACTTGAAGACGAAGGGCACGCCCCGCGTCGCGCACAGCTCGCGCAGGGCCTCGGCGGTCGAGAGGGCCAGCTCGCGCGACTCGAGCACGCAGGGGCCGGCGATCAGGAAGAGCTCGCCGCCCCCCACGGTCAGGTCCGCGATGCGGCAGGTCGGGCGGCTCTTCGGGGGCATCGGGCGGATTGTAGGGGGTGCCGGGCCAGGGGGCGTCGGGCATCGCCCGACGCGGATCCTGGACGGGGGCGCTCGTCCAGGGTGTGCGACCCCCTCGATCCAGTTCCTGGAGGTCCGGAAGGCCGGGACGGGGCCCCGGGGCCTCCGGACCCCCCCGGACGGGGCCCCAGGAGCTGACGCCCAGGTTCGAGATTGCAAATTGGCTACTACAATGCCTCATTTCTGACACCCGCGTTAGACTCCACCTGTCCAGAAGGGAGAAGGCCAGAAATGAGCAGACTCCCGTCCCCAGTCTCCATTCCAAAACAAGGAACATGCATACCTCTATTCGCTGGGCCGCCCGGGCGGGCCTCGTGGCCGCTCTGGCCCCGTTCGCCTCGGCCCAGGTGGGCATCAAGGCCTTCGGGCCGCTCAACCAGTACGGGTTCCCCGCCTACTACACGGACCACCAGGACCTGAGCCTGACGCACTGCGCCGATCAGAACGATCCGCTGTGCGGCATTCCCCCGGAGGAGTTCCTCATCGGGCCGCCGGTGATCACCGACGACCCGGCCGAGGGCAACTTCTGGCACGAGACCTTCTACTGGCAGGGCGGCGCGATCATGGGCATCCCGGGTCGCGGCGACGCCGAGCTCGTGCTGGCCGTCGAGGGCGTCTTCGGCAACGCCGACGAGGCCGTGCGCCAGGGCGACCAGACCGTCTTCGCGCGCCTGCGCATCCGCCTGCGGGGCGACGGCTTCGAGGGCGGCTTCTACCGCATCGGCACGCCCTACGGGACGTTCGTGTTCGACGCCCCCGCGGTCGACCCTGGCCGGCGCATCGTCAACCACACGGTCGACTGCCTGCACGTGGCGACGATCAGCTGCGGCTCGACCCCGGGCCCGAACGCCAACTACTTCACGACGCCGCTCGGCGTGCTCGACGACGGCACGCCCGCGCCCGAGGTGGCCCCGATCGGCCCCAACTTCCTGCGCTGGGATCCGACCGTGCCGCCGCTGGCTCCCGCGGGCTACATCGGCGACCCGGCCATCCTGCACCCGGTGATCGGCGCCGTGGCCCCGAACCAGAACGCGTTCCGCGTGCAGTTCTCGCGCCAGTCGAACTTCAACAACCTCGTGTTCGACCAGAGCACGGACCTCTTCTCGATCATGGGCAAGATCGACGAGTCGGATCCCTGCGACGGCACCGCGCCGGTGGCGGACTTCACGGCCAACCCGGTCAGCGGGCAGTCGCCGCTCCAGGTGAGCTTCACGGACCAGTCGTCCTGCGCCACGGCCTGGCAGTGGAGCTTCGGCGACGGCACGTCCTCGAACCTGCAGAACCCCGTCAAGACCTACGCGGCTCCGGGCCTCTACACGGTCAGCCTGACCGTCTCCGGCCCCGGCGGCGAGGACACCCTGACGGTCCCCGACATGATCAACGTCACGGCGCCCCCGGGCAACCAGCTCGTGCTGGCCCAGCCCGTCCCGGGCGTCGCGGGCGTCTCGAACTCCTTCGTCGTGACCGGCTGCACGCCGGGTCGCACGATCGGGGTCTACTCCGGCCTCTCGCAGGGCTCGAGCGTGGTCAACGTCGGCAACTGCGGCGGCATCCCGCTGAACCTGGGCCGTCCGTTCCGGCTCATCGGCCGGGCCAACGCGAACGCCGGCGGCGTCGCCACGATCCTGGCCACGCCGCCGGGCGGCTCGGCCGGCCGGACCTTCTTCCTGCAGGCGGTCGAGCCGGCCTCGTGCCGCACGAGCGCGCTGATCAGCGAAGTGTTCTAGGCTCCTGATCTCGGATCCCACGTGCCCCTCCCGTCCGCGCGGACGGGAGGGGCACGCTCCTTTCCATGGCTCCCGCCCGGGAGATCAGGGCACGAGCAACCGGTAGCGCTCCGGCAAGAGCTCCACCGCGACGGGCGTGACGCCGCCCGAGTCGCCGTCGACCTGGTAGGGGACCGGCTCGTCCGCCTCGATGCGCACGGCGCGCGCGCGCTGCATGCGGATCGGCCCGCCCGGGAGCGAGGCGAAGAGGCCGCGCACGGCGGCCCGCAGGAGCTCGCCCAGGCTTCCGCTCGGGAACAGGTACACCTCCCACAGGCCATCGTCGAGGCGCGTGTCGCGCGCGACGCGCAGCACGCCGGCGTACTTGGGCGTGTTCGCGACCCACACCATCCCCGCCGCCTCCGGCTGCGCGGCGCCGTCGAGCCACACGCGCAGGGGGACCGGCCGGTGGTGGCGGAAGGCGCGCAGCAGCGCGCCCACGTAGACCGCCTTGGTGATCGGACCGCGCCGGTGCGCCTCGACCTCTTGCACGGCGCGCGCGTCGAAGCCGATCCCGACCACCAGGTGGCTCAGGCGCGCGCCGACACGGGCCACGTCGAGCTCCTGGATGCGCCCGGCCAGGAAGGCCTCGGCCGCGCGCCCGGGATCGCGCGGGAGGCGCAGCGCGCCCGCCAGCACGTTGCCCGTGCCACACGGCAAGAGCCCGACCGGAAGGCTGGCATGGGGGAGCCCCTTCAGCACCTCGCTCAGCGTGCCGTCGCCACCCACGACCGCCACGAGGTCCATCCCGCCCGCTTCCGCCGCGAGCTCGGAGGCCTGGCCCGGACCCTGCGTCAGCGCCAGCTCCACGCGCGCTCCGCGCCGCGCCAGCTCCTGCTCCAGGGCGAGCGCCGCCCGCGCGCCGCGCCCGCGGCCGGCGATCGGGTTGGCGATCAGGCGCACGCGCACGGCCCGGCGCAGCTCGGGGGCCGGGCTCACCGCGCGTAGCCGAGGTTGCGGAGCTCCTCGAGGATGGCCTCGGGCACCTCCTGCTCCGCCGCCCCGCTTGCCGGGGCGTGCGCGCCGTAGGTGCCGAGCAGCGCGTCGAGGGCGCGGTGCAGCTCGGAGGCGTGGGCCGCCTCCTCGCCCAGGTCGACGAGCTCGCGCGGGTCCGCTCCGAGGTCGAAGAGCGCGTCCGGGCCGGGCTCGACGCGCAGCAGCTTGCGGCGGCCGTCCTGCAGCGCGTACATCGCGGCGCGGTCGCGCTCCTTCGGGTCGGTGCTCGGCCGGCGCTGGGCGAAGACGCGCCGCGGCGGCCACGGGACGTCCTCGCCGCGCGCCAGGGGCAGGAGCGAGCGTCCGTCGAACAGGCGCTCGTCGGCCGCGAGCGCGAGGCCCAGCCCCTCGACCAGGGTCGGGAACAGGTCGGCGTGGGCCACGAGCTCGTCCACGACGCGCGGTCCGAGGGCCCCGTCCGAGGTCGCGAGGATCAGCGGCACGTGGAGCTGCTCCTGGAAGATGCGCCCGGTGTGGCCGGTGTAGCCGTGGTCCGCGAGGCCCTCGCCGTGGTCGCTCGTGACGACCCACAGGGTGCGCCCGGGCAGCTCCAGGGCCGCGAGCTCGGCGTGCAGGCGCGCCAGGGCGCGGTCCGCCTCGAGCACGAGCTGGTCGTAGGCGTCCACGCAGCGCAGCAGCTTGTCGGGCCCGAACACGCCGCGCGGGTCCGGCTTGCCCGGCATGGGCACGAGGTAGGGCTGGCCGGGGACGGGCGCCGGCAGGCCGTGCAGCTCGGCGAAGCGCGCCACGAAGTCCGCCGGCGTGGCGCCGCTCCAGATCGGCTCGTCGCGACCGTGGTGGGCCTCGACGCGCTGCTGCCACTCGTGCGGATCGTAGACGTGGACCCACAGGAAGAAGCGCGTTCCCTTGCGTCGCTCGCGCAGCCAGGCGAGGGCCGCGTCGACCACGTCCTCGGCCGTCTGGTTGCGCGCCCCGCGCGCGGCCGGGCGCACCTCGACGTGCCCGAAGGAGCCCGCGATGCGCGCCAGGAAGGCGACGTTGAGGGTCGCGGCCGTCTCGAAGCCGGCCTGCCCGAAGACGCGCGCCAGGTCGAGCGCCTGCTCTGGCAGCAGGGTGCCGTTCTCCAGCACGCCGTGCAGCGCCGGGACGAGCCCGGTGAGCATCGTCGCGTGGCTCGGGGCGGTGTGCGAGACCGCCGCCAGGGCGCGCGTGAAGCGCACGCCGCGTGCCGCCAGTCCGTCGAGGAACGGGGTCGTGGCGCGCGGGTAGCCGTAGCAGGAGAGGTGGTCGGCGCGCAGCGTGTCGACCGTCACCAGCACGACGCGCTCGAAGAGCGGCGCCGCGCCGGGCCGCGGGACGACCGCCACGGGCCAGGCCGAGGTCTCGGTCTCCGGCGCCTGCGCGGGCCCGGGCTCGGCGCCGCAGCCGACCAGGGCGGCGAGCAGGAGGAGCGGGGGCCAGCGCATGCGCGCGCGGAGTATAGGGACGCGAGCCCGGATCGCGCCCGGGCCTTCCGGCGCCGCCCCGGCATGGGCAGCATGGCGCAGGTGACGCTCCTCCTCGTCGGCGCGAGCGGCTTCCTCGGGCCGCACCTCGTGCGCGCGGCGCGCCGCCGTGGCCTGCGCGTGGCCGCAGTCTCGCGCCGGCCCGCCGCCGGTCCGCGTGCGGCGGGAGCCGTCCCGGACGAGCTCCACGAGCTCGACGCGGCGGGCACGGACGCGCCCCGGCGCCTGGCCGACCTGCTGGAGGCCGCGCGGCCCTCCGCGCTGCTCCTGGCGGCCGCCCTGGCGCGCGTGGAGGAGTGCGAGCGCGATCCGGCGCGCGCCGCGGCGCTGAACGTCGAGCTGCCCGCGGCCGCCGCGCGCCTTGCGCGCGCGCACGACCTGCGCCTGGTGCACCTCTCGACCGACCTCGTGTTCGGCGCACACCCGCCGCGCGGTGCGCGCTACGCCGAGGACGATCCCCCCAGCCCCGTGCACGCCTACGGGCGCAGCAAGGCCGCCGGCGAGGGGGCCGTGCTGGCCGCCGATCCGCGTGCGCTCGTCCTGCGCCTGCCGCTGCTCTACGGCGACTCCTTCGGGCGCGGCCTGGGCGCGAGCGACCAGGTCCTGGCGGCCCTGGCGCGGGGCGAGCCGCCGACGCTGTTCGACGACGAGTGGCGCACGCCGCTCGAGGCCGGCAACGCGGCCGAGGCCGTGCTCGAGCTCCTGTCCGGCGACGCGCACGGGCTCCTGCACCTGGCCGGCCCGGCGCGCGTGAGCCGGCACGAGCTGGCCCTGGCCGTGCTCGCGGCCCACGGGCGCGCGGGCGAGGCCGGACGCCTGCGGGCCGTGACCCGCGCGGCCCTCGGACTCGCCTCGCAGCGTCCCGCCGACGTCTCCCTCGACGCGCGCCGCGCCACCGAGCTCCTCGCCCTGCGCCTCCTCGCGCCCGACGAGGCCCTGCGGGCCGCGCGCGAGCCCTTAGGGTAGTCTGGCACACCTCTCCGGAGCCCATGGACCCCGAACGCGCACCCGCCGGGACCTCGGGCCCGGCTCCGCTCGCGCCGATCCCCGCCAACGACTTCGCGGCCCTCTGGGAGGACGTCGAGGCCGAGGCCCTGGCCGCCTTCCGGCGCGTGGGAGCGAGCGGCTGGTACGTGCTCGGGCGCGAGGTGGCGGCCTTCGAGGAGGCCCTGGCCGAGGCCTGGCCGGCGCCCCAGGCGGTCGGCTGCGGCAACGGGCTCGACGCGCTCGAGATCGCCCTGCGCGCACTCGACCTCGCGCCGGGCGCGCCGGTCCTGACCACGCCGCTCTCGGCCTTCGCGACCACGCTCGCGATCCAGCGCGCCGGCGGCGTGCCCTGGTTCGTCGACGTCGACGACGGCGGGCTGATCGACCTCGACGCGGCCGAGGAGGCCTTCCGTGCCCACGCGGAGCTGCGCGCCTTCGTGCCGGTGCACCTCTACGGGCACGCCCTGGACGCACGCCGCCTGGCGGAGCTGCGCGCGCGCTTCGGGCTGCTCCTGGTCGAGGACTGCGCGCAGTCGATCGGCGCGCGGAGCCGCGGCGTGCCCACGGGCCGGGCGGGCGCCGCCGCGGCCACCAGCTTCTACCCGACCAAGAACCTGGGCTGCCTCGGGGACGGTGGGGCGCTGCTCACGGACTCGCCCGAGCTGGCGCGGCGTGCGCGCGCCCTGCGCGACTACGGGCAGACGGCGAAGTACGAGCACGCCGAGCGCGGGCTGAACAGCCGCCTGGACGAGCTGCAGGCTGCGCTGCTCCGCAGCGCGTTCCTGCCGCGCCTCTCGGGCTGGAGCGCGCGCCGCCGCGCGCTCGCGGCGCGCTACCGCGCCGGGATCCGCACGCCGCACGTGCGCGTCCCGCCCGAGCCGCAGGGCTCGGAAGGCTGTGCGCACCTCTTTCCGGTGCTGGTGGAGGACCCCGCGCACTTCCTGGCTCACCTCGCGCGGCACGGGATCGCCGGCGGGCGCCACTACCCGCGCGCGATCCCCGACCAGCCGGCGCTGCGCGGCGCGAGGATGCGCTCCCTCGGTGCACTCCCGCGCGCGCGCCGCTTCGCCGCGCAGGAGGTCTCGCTGCCGATCCATCCCTTCCTGCCCGACCCGGACGCCGCGCGCCTCGTCGCGGCCTGCCAGGAGTACGCCGGCCCGGGAGCGGCGCCGTGAGCGTGTCCAGCCCGCTCTCGCTCGTCATCCCGGTCTACCGCAACGAGGCGAGCCTGCCGGAGCTGCTGGCGGAGCTGGAGGGGCTGTCCGCGCGCCTCGCGCGGCGCCTCGAGGTCGTGTTCGTGGTCGACGGGAGCCCGGACGGCTCCTGGGCCAGGCTGCGGGCCGAGCTGCCGCGCTGCTCCTTCCCCGCGCAGCTCTGCCTGCTGTCGCGCAACTTCGGCTCCTTCGCGGCGATCCGCGCCGGGCTCGAGGTGGCGCGCGGCGAGCACCTGGCCGTCATGGCGGCCGACCTCCAGGAGCCGCCCGAGCTGGTGGCGGAGTTCTTCCGCGTGCTGGCGGAGGAACCGGTCGACGTCGTGCTCGGCGTGCGCGTCGGCCGCGCCGACCCGTGGCTCACACGCCTCTCGGCGGGCACCTTCTGGGGCCTCTACCGCCGAGCGGTGCAGCCCGACATGCCGCCGGGCGGCGTGGACGTGTTCGCCTGCAACCGCGCCTTCCGCGCGCAGCTCCTGGCCCTGAGCGAGGCGAGCAGCTCGCTCGTCGGGCAGGTCCTGTGGCTCGGCTTCCGGCGCAAGCTGGTGCCCTACGAGCGTCGCGCCCGGCGCCACGGCCGGAGCGCCTGGACGCTGCGCAAGAAGCTGCGCTACCTGGCGGACAGCGTGTTCGCCTTCACCGACCTGCCGATCCGGCTGCTGGTGGCGCTCGGCCTGCTGGGCGTGGCCACGGCCCTCGGCCTGGGCCTGGTGGTGCTGGTCGCGCGCCTGGCCGGCTCGATCGAGGTGCCGGGCTACACGGCCACGGTCCTGACGATCCTGTTCTTCGCCGGGCTCAACTCGCTCGGCCTCGGTATTCTCGGCTCGTACGTCTGGCGCGCCTACGAGAACACCAAGCGGCGCCCGGTGGCGATCACGATGCACAAGGAAGAGTTCGGGAAGGTCGCGCCGTGAACGCGCCCTTCGTCCATCCGCAGGGGCTGTGCGAGAGCCCCGCGGTCGGTCCCGGCACGCGCGTGTGGGCCTTCGCTCACGTCCTGCCGGGCGCGCGCATCGGCGCCGACTGCAACCTGTGCGACCACGTCTTCGTCGAGAACGACGTGGTCGTGGGCGACCGCGTGACGGTCAAGTGCGGCGTGCAGCTGTGGGACGGGCTGCGCGTGGCCGACGACGTCTTCATCGGGCCCAACGCGACCTTCACCAACGACCCCTTCCCGCGCAGCAAGCGGCGGCCCGAGCGCTTCGCCGAGACGCGCCTCGAGCGCGGCTGCAGCATCGGCGCGAACGCCACGATCCTGCCGGGCCTCTCGATCGGGGCCGAGGCCATGGTGGGGGCCGGAGCGGTGGTCACGCGCTCGGTCCCGCCGCGCGCGATCGTGCGCGGCAATCCGGCGCGGATCGTGGGCTACGTCGGCCAGGCCGCGGCGCCCGCCACGGGCGAGGCGCCGGCGCGCGTCGCGCCCACGGCCGTGGCCGGGGTGCAGGTGCACGAGCTCAAGCTGGTGCGCGACATGCGCGGCGACCTGACGGTGGCCGACTTCGAGGCCCAGGTGCCCTTCGTCCCGCGGCGCTTCTTCGTCGTCTTCCGCGTGCCCTCCAAGGACGTGCGCGGCGAGCACGCCCACCGCCGCTGCCTTCAGTTCCTGGTGTGCGTGCACGGCGCCTGCACGGTGGGCTTCGACGACGGGCGCGCGCGCGGCGAGCTCGTGCTCGACCGGCCCAACCTGGGCGTGTTCCTGCCGGCCATGGTGTGGGGCTCGCAGTTCCGCTTCTCGCCCGACGCGACGCTGCTGGTGTTCGCCTCCGAGCCCTACGACCC
>Ga0315910_10000363_pt1 | contig 46495 bp, 48 predicted proteins | sample EdamamesoilMG_FD_204470 | JGI IMG/M metagenome (GOLD analysis project Ga0315910, IMG submission 204470) | Garden soil microbial communities collected in Santa Monica, California, United States - Edamame soil | ecosystem: Environmental > Terrestrial > Soil > Garden | place: USA: California... | reverse complement strand
GCGATCGTTGGCGCGCGCGGCAAGCCGCGTGCCCTCACCGACCGCCGCCTCGACCAGCGGTATGCCGGCGCGTTCGAACGCCATCAGCCCGAGCGAGCCGCGAAAGACGTGGCCCGACACGAAGTCGGGGTCTTCCGCGAGCGTGCCGTCGATCGCCGCGAGCGGGTCGTTGTAGTAGCCGGCGACGAGCTCGACCGCCTTTTCGTACCCGGCAGCCAGGGCCGCGCTCGAAGTCGAAAGTTCGATGTTGCGATGATCCTTGATTGACATGACTGAAACCCTTTCCGTCCATTCGGGACACGCTCAATCTCGCGCTCGGCCGTCACGGCAGGCGCGAGCCGAGCGTGAAAAGAGCGTGAAATCGGCGGGGCGCAGCCTTTCACGGCAATTGCCGATCGCGGCGGCCGCGACTAGGTTTTCGATCTGGCTCGGGTTCACCTGCTCGGAGGCTTCGGCGTCGTCATCGACGGCGCGACGGTCGCCATCCCGGCGCGAAAGACGGAAGCGCTGCTCGCCGTGCTCGCGATCCGGCCGGGTGTCGCCTACACGCGCGAATGGCTGGCCGCTCTGCTCTGGCCGGACGTCGCCGAATCGCAGTCGCGGACGAGCCTGCGCCAAGCCGTCAGCCATCTCCGGCGCTCGCTCGGCGAGACGGCGGTGGTCGCGACCGCCGATCGCCTCCACCTGGATCCCGCGCTCGTCTCCGTCGACGTTGCCGAGGTCGAACGTCTGATCGCGGGTCCCGCCGTCGAACGCGCACCCGTCACCGAGCTCTACGCGGGCGAGCTCCTGCGCGGCTTCTCGAGCATCGAGGATCCGTTCGAGCACTGGCTCGCCGAGCAGCGCACGCGCCTCGCCGATCAGGTGGCTTCGAAGATGGAAGAATGCCTCGCCGCTCTCTCGGCGCTCGGGCAGCTCGAGCCGGCGCTCGCCGTCGGCACGTGGCTCGTCGGGCAGGATCCGACGCGCGAGAGCGCGCATCGGGCGCTGATGCGCCTCCACGCCGAGCGCGGTGATCGCGCCGCGGCGCTGCGTCAATTCGAACGCTGCCGAGCGGCGCTCGAGCGGCAGCTCGGCATCGCTCCCTCGCGCGAAACCCAGGCGCTCGCCGCGTCGCTTTCGGCGGCGGACGACGACGGCCCGCCGGTCTCGACCGCGGCCCACACCGAAGACGGCCGCCTGAGGCTCGCGATCCTGCCGTTCGAGGCGCTGTCGGACGAAGGCTCGGCGCCGCTGGTCGCGCTCGCGCTCAGCGAGGACCTCCGGACCGAGCTCGCGCGCTTCCGCCAGCTCGCGTTGCTCGCGCTCGATCGAAACGACGCGGCCGTCGCCGGGCGCGCGCGCCTCGTGCTCCGCGGCTCGGTCCGTTCGCTCGGCGAGCGCACGCGCGTCACCGCTTCGCTGATCGATACCGCGACCGAGCTTCAGCTGTGGGCGGAGAAGTGGGAATCGGCGAGTGTCGACGTTTTTCAAGTGCTCGACCGCATCACGCGGTCGGTCGTCGGCGAGCTTTCGCTCAAGATCGACGAGGCGCGGCTCGAGTGGGCACGCCACGTGCCGCGCGAGCGCCTCGCCGCCTACGAGTGTTGGCTACGCGGCATGGAGTGCCTGCGGCGCGGGAGCCCCGAAGCGGACGAAGAAGCGCGCGGATACTTCGAGCAAGCGCTCCGACATTCGCCGAACTTCGCGCGTGCGTACGCCGGCATCTCGCTCACGCATTTCAATGACTGGAGCTGTCAGGCGTGGGATCGCTGGGAGCTCCGCGAGCGCCTCGCCTGCGAGAACGCCGAGCGCGCCGCCGAGCTCGATGATGCCGACCACGTGCCGCAGTACATCCTCGCCCGCGTCTGGGCTTATCGGCGCCAGTTCGCGCGCGCCGAACGTCACCTCGAGAACGCGCTGCGCCTGAACCCGAACGATCCCGATGCCCTGATCCACACGGCGTCGGTGCTCAACATGCTGGGCGATCCCGAGCGCGCCTGCACGCTGTCGGACCAGGCCATGCGGCTCAATCCGAAACCACCCGACTGGTACTTTTCCGTCGCTGGCACCGCGCAGTTCTTCGCTCGTCGCCCGGGCGAGGCCACCCGCTGGCTCGAACGCGCACCTGACGCGCTGGTCGACACGCGGGCGCTACTCGGCGCGGCGGCGTTTCACGCCGGCAACGTGAAGGACGGCCGCGAGCAGATCGCGCGCTTCCTCGCCGAGTTCGAGCGCAAGATCAGTCCGGGCCGAACGAGCAACCCGGGCGAGCCGCTGAGCTGGCTCCTTCACGTGCTCCCCCTGCGCCGTGACGGCGACACCGAGTATCTGCGCGGCGGGCTCCTCGGCGCCGGACTCGCGACCAGCCCATGAAGCGCCGAGGGTGACGCGATGAGGCTCAAGGTCGTCGACGCTGACATCACGCAGCTCAAGGTCGGGGCGATCGTGAATGCCGCGAACGAAAGGATGCTGGGAGGAGGCGGCGTGGACGGCGCCATTCACCGCGCGGCGGGGCCCGGGTTGCTGGAGGCGTGTCGCGCGGTGCCCGAGGTACGTCCCGGCGTCCGCTGCCCGACGGGCGAGGCGCGGATCACGCCGGGGTTCGCGCTGCCGGCACGGTTCGTGATCCACACCGTCGGCCCGATCTGGCGGGGTGGGGGCTCGAACGAGGAGGTCCTGCTCGGTCGATGCTACGCGGCATCGCTCGCGCTCGCGGGGAAGCACGGTGTCCTGTCCGTCGCATTTCCGGCCATCAGCTGCGGTGCATACGGGTTCCCGGCCGAGCGTGCCGCTGCCATCGCGGTGCGCGAGATCCGCCGCTACCTCAGCGCGTCGCCCGCGCTGTCCCGCGTGCTGCTCGTGGCCTTCGACGAGGAGATGCTTGCGGTCCTGCTCGACGCAACGCGCCGTTCCGAAACGTAACAGGTCGGGTTGAAGTCGCCATCATCGGAAACACTTCGTGCGGCGTTGCGCGACAGAAGAGCGAGTGTCGCGTTATTCCCGCACCCAGCCGACTCGGATCCGGGGCATCACGCCCGTTGACGGGTCTCGCGGTTGGTGGGACACGAAGGAGGTGGTGGCGGACGACTTCGGTTCCCAAGGTGAGCTGCTCTGGGAAGCGGAACATTCCTCCATGCGGCTGACGCTTCCGATCGAAGGCGTCGTCGTCGTCGTCATCTCCGGCACCGACGTCGGGGAATCCGGCGATACCCCGTTCACCGCGCTCGGACAAGTGCTCCACCGCGGTCCGGTCGAGCTCTTCATCGACGCGCGTGACGCCCGCGGCGTGAGCCTGGACGTGAGCCGCGCTTGGGCCGCCTGGCTCCGCGAGCATCGCGATTCGCTCGCCCGCGTGGTGATGCTGGCGCGCTCGCGCTTCGTGGAGCTCACCGCTACGTTCGTTCGCAGTTTCGCGGGCATGGACGATCAAATGCAGGTGCACACCGACCCCGCCGCGTTCGACACCGAGCTCGAGCGCGCCCTCGGGCGCGCCGCGTCGCGCTTGGGGTAGTCTCGGGGCGTGGCGCTCGCGCACGCCGTATGCCTGATCCTCCACTCCTGGTTGCGCTGGCTGGTGCTCGCCGCTGCGGTCGTCGTTGCCGTTCGGGCATTTCGCGGCTGGCGAGGTGCGCGCGCGTGGGGGTCGAGCGACGAGCGGCTGCACCGGGCGCTGATCGGTGTGCTCGATCTGCAATTCTTGCTCGGGGTCGCCCTCTACCTCTTCTTGAGCCCGCTCCGGCGCGCATTTTTCTCGGACCCCGGGGCGGCCATGAAGGTGTCGACGCTCCGTTTCTTCGGACTCGAGCACGTGGTCTCCATGTTGCTGGCGGTCGCGATCCTGCACGTCGGGCGCACGCGGTCGAAAAAGCGGACCGATGATCGGCTCCGGCACCGGCTCGTCTTCACGAGCACGCTCGCAGGGTTCCTCGTCGCTTTCGCCGCCGTCCCGTGGCCGTTTTCGCACGTCGAGCGCCCGCTTTTTCGCACGTCGATCGGCGACGCCGCCGACCGAGCTCGCCTACCGCTGAACGCCTGCCCGCCGGTGTACGAGTCGCGCTGCGCGGCCTGCCACGGCAAGAGCGGCGCGGGGGACGGCGTGCTGTCAGCGTCGCTATCGCCGAAGCCCCGCGCGTTCAACGACTCGGCCTTTCAGGCCGGCCGCGACGACGACGCTCTGATCGGGGTGATCCGGGGCGGCGGCCGCTCGAGAAACCTGAGCCCGCTGATGCCCGCGCACCCCGATCTCGCGCCCGAGGAGCTCCGCGCGCTCGTCGGCTGCGTGCGCCTGCTGGGCAAACGCTAGTGTCCACCACTCGCAAGTGCTGGAATATTCTTCACTTCACGGAGGCGCCGGCACGGTCGAAAAAAAAAGTGCGCGGTCGTGTCGATCTCGCGCTGTCTCGATCGTCGCAGGGTCGGAACCCAACCCAGAGGAACCATGAAGTACCTAGCGTTCATCCGCAATTCTGAATCGCAACGCGAGACCGTGCCCCCGCCCGCAATGATGGAAGCGATGGGGAAGTTCGTCGAGCGGTCGCTCAAGGACGGAAGCCTGGTCGACACCGGAGGTCTCCTGCCGAGCAAGGATGGCTTTCGCATCCGGCTCGCCGGCGGCGAGATCAACGTGACCGACGGCCCCTTCACCGAGAGTAAGGAGGTGATTGGCGGCTGGGCCATCCTCAACGCCGCCTCCAAAGCGGAGGCGGTGCGTATCGCGACCGAGTTCATGGCACTCCACCGCAAACACTGGCCGGAATTCGAGGGCGAGTCCGAAGTGCGCCCGATGTTCGACCCCGGGTTGATCAACAAGGGCTGATGGTCCGTTCCTAGCGGGCATGCAAGACTCGCGGGATGCGTCGGGCGAGCCTCGCTTTCTGCCTACTCGTCGGCGGAGCGGGCTGTAGCGATCGCAGCGGAGGACCTGCTCCTGTGGCGGGGAGCGGGGGCACCAGCGCGGGTCACGGCGGCGATCCCACGGGAGGGTCGACCACGGGCGGCAGCGGAGGCGGCGCGCTCGGCGGAACCGGCGGGCTCGGTGGCAGCGCCGAGTCCGGCACGGGCGGTGTTTCGGGAAGCTCCGGCGCGGCGGGCACCGATGGCAGCGCCGGCGCGGACGACACCGGGGGAACGGGCGGCGCTGGAGCGACGGGAGGTGGCACGGGCGCAGGGGGCAGCGCGGGCCAAACGGGCGGCGCGGCGGGCGCCGGGGGCAGCGCGGGCGAAGTGGGTGGCTCGGCTGGCAGCGGAGGCAGTGCAGGCCAAACGGGGACGCCGGAGATCTGCAGCTTCGAGATCGAGGACTCGCTGAGCCCCGCCATTCCGACGGTCGGCATCGTCGATTGGTCCGCGGATCTCGAGGGGATCAGCGCAGCAAGGATCGAATTCACGTTGGACGATCCCGCCGGCGACGAAATCAACCGGGGTAGCGGCGGCGCCATCGACATCGCGGGTCAGACACACCGCGCACTCCTGCTCGGGCTGAAGGCCGAACGAACCTACACCTATCGGATCATCGCCCAGAGCGGCGATACGGTCTGCGTTAGCGCCGATCGCTCACTTTCCACCGGCGCAGAAGGCCGACCCAACATCACACACACCGTCACGCGAACCGCGGTGGACGGCGCGGCCCCCGCGCCCGGCTTCATCGTGACGACCAACTACGGTTTTTTCGCCTACGTCATGGACACCGACGGCGACCTCGTGTGGTGGGCAAGCTCGCCCAGCTCGAGCAGCCGAGCACGGATGGATTGGGAGGGTGAGCAGATGTGGATGCTCAAGGTTGCCGGGACCCAGGGCTCGCCGGGCGAGGTGCGACGCGTCAGCATGGACGGGACCGACGTCCTCGAAAACGTCGCCGGCCTCGAAAACGCTCATCACGATCTCGCCGTTCTACCCGGAGGCAGCGTCGCGACCCTGACCTGGACCGAAGAGGCCTCCGCGGCGAGCGAGCTCGTCGAGCGCTCGCCCGACGGCACGGTGAGGACCGTCGTCAGGCTCGCCGACAATGTCTTCGGCACGCGAAGCAGCTTCCACGCGAACTCCATCGCGTATCACGCGCTCGACGACACCTTCACGGTGGGAGACCTCGACGTCGTCGGCTACGCCAAGCTGTCGCGCGGGGGCGAGCTACTCTGGCAGTTCAGGGGCGGCTGCCCGACCACGCCCGGACCGAAATGCGCGAGCGGCGACTTGCTCGGCAACCACGGTCACCACCTGCTCGAAGACGGCACCTTCCTCTTTTTCAAGGCGCGCCAGTCGCCGTCGATCGTGTACGAGTACCTGCTGACGGAGACCGCGAGCTCGCTGTCATCCACCGAGATCTGGTCCTACGATCCGGGCGTCACCCTGGCGAGCTACGTCCTCGGCGACGTCCAGCGCCTCCCGAACGGCAACACGCTCATCGTCTACTCGACCGACGCCGAGATGCGCGAGCTCTCCCCCGCCGGCGACCTCGTGCAAACGATCACCTCCAACAACGGCTTCGGCTACGCCGACTTTCGCGAGACGCTCTACGGCCCCCCGCCGCGCTGAGCACCTGCTGAGCGGGCGGCCGCCCGCCGTACCGAAACTTGGCCCGATGGCCGCCCTCGTGACACTCGGAGAGCACCATGGGCAGGGCTCGAAAATCCGGCCGCATCGCCAAAATCGCCTGTCTCCTCGCCGGCGTCAGCGCGGGCGGGTGCGCCGAGGCCGACAAAGTCGACGTCGCGCTGTCGAAGCCGAAAACGAGCGAAATCCCCAAGGTCCCGGTCCCCCCCGAGCACGGCCCGAAGCTCGCGTCGGTGGCCGATCTCACTCCGGTGCTCGACCGCCCGGGCCCGGGCGCACAGCGGCTCGGGTACCTGCACGCCGGCGCGCGCGTGTCCCGCTCGGTCGAACCGTACTCGCGCGAGGGCTGCGCCGAGGGTTGGTTCCCCGTGCGTCCGGCCGGCTTCGTGTGCGCCGGTGGCAGCGCGACGCTCGACCTGAAGCATCCGACGCTCTCCGCGATGGCGATCCAGCCGCTGCTCGATCAGCCGTTGCCTTACACCTACGCGCGAGCCATCACGGACACGCCGCTCTACGAGCGCCGCGCCGGCGACGACGGCAAGGTGCAAGAGGTCGGCAAGCTCAAGCGGCGCGCCGGGATGGCGGTCGTCGGCAGCTGGTCGGCCATGGTTCCCGGCGGCACTACCGAACGCCTCGCACTCTTGACCAGCGGGAAGTTCGTGAAAGCAGCCGATCTCGAGGCCGCGACCGCTTCGGAATTCGCGGGTATCGAGCTCGACGACAAGGTGTCGCTACCGGTCGCCTTCGTGGTCAAACGCGGGGTCCGGTCGTGGAAGCTCGACGGCGAAGAGGCGCGGATCGGCGACGATCTCGACGTGCACCACAAGGCCGATCTCACCGGTCGCTTCCGCAGCGCGCACGGCGAGAAGTTCTGGGCGCTCGAGAAGGACCGCTGGGTTCGGAACAAGGACGTGACGGTGGTCCAGGCGCGCAGCACCTTCCCGGACTTCGCGAAGGAAGGCCAGAAGTGGCTCGACGTGAGCGTCGTGATGGGCACGCTGGTGGCGTACGAGGGCAAGCGCCCGTTCTTCGTCACCTTGCTCAGCGTCGCGCGCACCATGGCGGGCGCCGCGACCCCGCCGAGCCCGGAGTCGGGAGACGCCCCGGTGATCGCCGCTCCGTCCGCTGCCTGGGGCCTCGGAACCTTCGAGGTGCGGCAAAAGCACGTGACCCTGGTCGGCGCCGATCCCTTCGCCGCACGCGAGAACCACGAGATCCTGGATCTTCCGTGGGCCTTCGAGCTCTCGTCGGGTCGCCTCGGGTACGGCGCCTACTGGCACGACCGCTTCGGCGTCGAACACGGCCCGGGCGCGCTCGAGCTCTCACCGGCGGATGCGGTTCGGCTCTGGCAGTGGATCACGCCGAGCGTACCCGAGGGCTGGCACGGCAAGGTTTCGGCCGCGGACGAAGGGAAAACCCTCGTCGTTCTCCGCAAGTAGACGAACCGCGGCCTTACGGGATCCCGGCGCCCGTCAGCGCCGCCATCCACGTGTCGGCCATCATGCCGGCGGCGCTCGCCGTCGGATGCACGCCGTCCCCGCTGAGGCTCGAGTTCGGGACGAAGGCGCTTTCGGTGCCGACCGACGCGTAGATGTTCACGACGTGAATCGGCGACTCCGCCGTCGATTGGCTGGTCGCCCACGCCGGGATCGCGGCGTTCAACTCCTCGACGCGATTGTCGGGGCAGCCGTTCTGGCCGTTCATGCAGCCGTCCGGGTGCATCGGCAGGATCTGCCCGACGAAGATGATGGCGGTCGCACGCGCCGTGCGGATCGAGGTCACCACCTTGGTGTAAGCGCCCGTGATGGTCGCGATCGGGATGTCGCTCGTCCACGCGTCGTTGGTACCGAGCAGCATGAGCACCACGTCCGGCGCCGGCATCGCCTGCATCCACGTCGCGAGCTCCGCCGGGGAACCCTTCGACGCACAGCTGCCCGCGGCGCGATCGCCGGTGAGGCACGTCACGAGGTAGCCGCCGTGCCCCTCGCTCTTCACGTTGGGAGCGCCCGAGCAGCTCTGGTTGTTGGTGGTCGAGCCCACGAACTGGAAGTTCGTGCGCCCGGCGGTGATGAGCTTCTGCGAGAGCAGCTGCGGGTAGCAGGAGCTCTGCGTGATCGAATCGCCGAGCGGCATGATCACCCAGGGGCCCGTGTGTGTGGCGCCGCCGGTGCCGCCGGCACTACCGCCGGATCCGGCGCTGCCGCCCGCCACGCCACCCGTCCCGGCGCCGGCCGCTGCTCCAGCGCCGCCCGCTAGAGCGCCACCCGCCGCAGCGCCACCCGCCATGCCCGCGCCGCCTGCGCCGACGCCACCGTTCGGCATGCCACCCTGCGCTCCTGCCGTGCCACCGCCGCCGAGTCCGCCCGGGCTCGAGCCGCCTTGCGTGCCGCCGGTCGCGCTACCGCTGCTCCCGCCACTCGCAAGCGCTCCGCCGGTGCCCGCAACCGAGCCGCCGGTACCCGCGAGCGAACCACCCATGGAGCCGCCGACGGCACCACCCGCACCGGCCGCGGTGCCGCCGTTACCCCCGGTGCCGGCGTTCGCGACCGGCGGATCCACTTCCGTGGTGGTGCATGCGAGCGGCATGAGCACCGAAAGTCCGGCGGCGACGAACAGCGTGCTCGTCGTCGACGAACGTCCACGACGAAAGGAAGGCGAAGGGCGAAGCTTCATGAGGCGAGGAGTGTATCACCGCGCCCCGAAGCGACCACACGAGGCGGTGAGACGCTCTAGCCGGCGCGCAGGCGATCCAGGATGTGGCGCGTCGCGAGCGAGCGGTTGAGCGTGTAAAAGTGCACGCCCGGCGCACCGCCGTCGATCAGCCCGCGGCACTGCGCCGTCGCGTGCTCCACGCTGATCGCGCTCACGGCGTCGGCATCGGCACCCGCCGACTCGAGCCGGGCGAGGAGGTCGGCCGGGATCCTGGCGGCGGAGAGGGTCGTGATGCGCTTGATCTGCGCGAGATTGGTGATCGGCATGATGCCCGGCACGATCGGAACGGTGATGCCGATGCCGCGCGCGCGCTCGACGAACGCGAAGTAGTCGCGGTTGTCGTAAAAGAGCTGCGTGATGAGAAAATCGACGCCCGCGTCTACCTTGGCCTTGAGATGACGGAGATCGGTATCCAGGTCCGGCGCTTCCTGGTGCTTCTCCGGGTAGCACGCAGCAGCGAGACAGAAGTCGTAGCGCGCGCGCGCGAACGCGACGAGCTCGGCGGCATGTCCGAAGCCGCCTTCGGTGCGGACGAATCCGGTCTCGCCTCGCGGCGGATCGCCGCGTAGGGCGATGACGTTCTCGATGCCGGTACTCGTCAGCTCGTCGAGCACGGCCGCGAGCTCCTCACGCGTGGCGCCTACGCAGGTGAGGTGCGCCATCGCCTCGATCCCCGCCTCGCGCTTGATGCGTTGCACGAGGTCGACGGTCAGGCGCCGGGTGCTGCCGCCGGCACCGTAGGTGACGGAAACGTAGGCCGGCTGGTAGGGACCGAGCTCGGCGATCGTTTCGAACAGACGGTCAACCCCCTCCGGGCCCTTCGGCGGAAAGAACTCGAAGGAAAAGAGCGGCTCTTTCCCCAGTCGCGAAGCGATCTTCATACGGCCCGGGAAGCTAGCAGCCGCTTCGGCCAGAGGCCAAGCATGCTAGCGTTCGGACCGCACCGCGAAATGCATATCCACGTCGTTGCCGTCGCGGGAACCGGCATGGGAGCACTCGCTGGGCTCCTCAAGGAGCTCGGTCACGACGTTTCCGGCAGTGACGTGAGCTTCGACCCGCCGATGGGCCCGGCGCTCGAGGCGTGGGGCATCCGCTGCCTCTCGGGCTTTCGCGCGGAGCACCTCGACCCACGGCCGGACCTCGTCGTCATCGGCAACGTGTGCCGTCCCGACAACGTGGAGGCGCGCGCGGCACTCGACGGCGGATTTCTCTACACGCACATTGCCGGTGCGCTCCAGCGCTTCGCCCTCTCGCAGGCCGCACCGTTGGTCGTCGCCGGCACGCACGGCAAGACGACGACCACCGCGCTCGCCGCCTGGCTGCTCGACCGCACCGGCTTCGACCCCGGCTTTCTGATCGGTGGACTACCGAAGGGTTTTTCGCGGAGCTTCCGCGCGCCGAAGCCGGCCCGGCGACTCGGCGCCCCCGATCGCCCGCGGCGCACGCCGTTCGTGATCGAGGGCGACGAATACGACACCGCCTTCTTCGAAAAGACGGCGAAGTTTCTGCACTACGCGCCCGAGGTCGCGATCATCACCTCGATCGAGCACGATCACGTCGACATCTATCCGACGCTCGATGCCTACCTCGAGGCGTTTGCGCGGTTCGTGGCGCTGGTTCCCGAGAACGGGCTCATCGTCGCCAACGGTGCCGACGAGCTCGTGGTGCGCGTCGTGACGAAGAACGCACGCGCCGAAGTCGCCTGGTTTGCCCTCGCCGACGAGCCGACGCACGGCGTGCCGCCCCACTGGCTCGCCGCACCGGCGGGCAGCGACGAAAACGGCCAGGCGTTCGATCTGTACGCCGGAGGCGTCGCGTGCGGCCGACTCGCGCTGACGCTGCCCGGACGGCACAACCTCAAGAACGGCCTCGCGGCCATCGGCGCTGCGGCACAGGGCTTCGGGGCGCGGCTCGCCGATCTCGGCCCCGCGCTCGCCTCCTTTCCGGGTGTCAAACGACGGCAGGATCTGCTCGGCACCCCGCGCGGCATCCTGGTCTACGACGACTTCGCGCACCACCCGACCGCCGTGCGCGAAACGCTCTCGGCCCTTCGCACCCGACATCCGTCGGCGCGGCTCGTCGTCGCGTTCGAGGCACGGAGCGCCACCGCCTGCCGGCGCATGCACCAGGCCGAGTACGCGGAGAGCTTCGACCTCGCCGACGAGATCCTGTTTCCACCCCTGGGCCGCACGAACCTGCCGCCGGCCGAGGCGCTCGACCTCGGGCTCCTCGTGAAGGACCTTAGGAGCCGCGGCAAGGACGCGCATCAGCTGCCCTCGCCGGATGCGATCGTCGCCCACGTCGCGCGCTCGGCGGCGCCGGGAAACGTCGTGGCGTTGCTCTCGAACGGCGCATTCGGCGGGATCCAGCAGAAGCTCGTGGCCGAGCTCGAGCGCACGCCGATTGCGCCTGGGTAGGCCGTGGTCTAGACCCTGCCGCCATGACGTGTCCGTGCGGCAAAGGCGAATCGCTCGAGGTCTGCTGCGGCCCCTACCTCTCGCATGCGAAAAAGCCGGAGACGGCCGAGACGCTGATGCGCTCGCGCTACACCGCGTACGCGACGGGCAACGTCGACTACGTGGTCGAAACGCACGACCCGGATCGGCGTAACGACGTCGATCGCAAGAACACCGAGGCCTGGTCCAAGCAATCCGAATGGATCGGCCTCGAGATCACCTCCACGGAAAAGGGGCAGCCCGAGGACGACGTCGGAGTCGTCGAGTTCGTCGCCCGCTACCGGGTGAAGGGCGTGAAGATCGAGCACCGCGAGCGCGCCCTGTTCAGGAAGCACGCGGAGCGCTGGGTGTTCGTCGACGGCATCGAGATCAAGGGCCCGCCGGTCGTGCGCACCGAGCCGCGGGTCGGGCGCAACGACCCGTGCCCGTGCGGCAGCGGCAAGAAGTACAAGAAGTGTCACGGCACCGCGGCCTGAGCCATACTCGCTGAGGCGATGTCCGAACGGAGCCTGTTCGACGAGTTGGGCGGCGAACCCGCGTTACGCGGTATCATCGAGCGTTTCGTCGACCGCGTGTTCGACGACGTGATGATCGGGTACCTGTTCCAGAAGGCCGACCGAACGCGCGTGAAAGCGAAGGAATTCGAGCACGCCGCCGAACACCTCGGCGCTCCGATCGCGTACACGGGCCGGCCGATCGACGCCGTCCATCGGCCGCACCAGATCCGGGGTGGCCAGTTCATGCGGCGGGTACGGATCCTGGAGGAGACCCTGATCGAGCTCGGCGCTCCGGCACGCGTGCGCGAGCACTGGATTGCGCACACGCTGTCGCTGCAAAACCTCGTCACCAACGACGTGGGCGGTGTCTGCGATCCCACGCTGGCCGGCTCGCCCGGGGAGCGGACGGGAGTGCCCCGATGAACGCTCGCTCACTACTCGTGGTGTTTGCTCTCTTCGGTTGCTCGACGGCGGGCTCGGCATGGATCGCCGAGCCGCTCACCGCCGAAGACGAGCCGCTCGTCGTGCCGGAGGAAGAGCAACCGGCCGCGCCGGAGGAGGCTCCGCTGCCGGGTCAGCACCGCACGATCGCCATCGGAAGCGACACCGAGCCCACGCCGGCCGCCACGGAATCGAGCGGCTCGACGGCCGTCGTCAGCGCGACCGGCGGCGGGCGCTCGCTCGGCACCTTTCGCAACACCTACTACGATTTTCCGAGCGAAAGCGACTACCAGGGCGCGACCACGACGCTCTTCGATCGGGAGTGCAAGGCCATCGGCCCGGTGCCGACCGGGTTCTACGAGGCGGTGTGCGTGCAAGGCAGCGGCACGCTCAAGCGCGGTACGACGGTGAGCTTCGCGCGTCGTGATTGCGCCTGCGCGGCGATCTGCCCGCGCACCAGCCAGAAGATCTGTTTCGACGAGCTCGACGCGCGGGCGTTCCCCTGGGGCCGCGGCGCGACGGGCAAGGCGATCACGCCGCTTCTCACGGTGGCGGTCGACTCGGAAGTGATCCCGCTCGGCACCGCCCTCTATGTTCCGGAGCTCGCAGGGCTACCGCGCGACACGGCCGGCACGACGCTGCACGACGGCTGCTTCGTCGCTCAGGATCGCGGGCTCAAGGTGACGGGCAAGCACATCGACATCTTCATGGGCGATCGCTCGCTCACCACACTGTGGAACCGCCGTGTCCCGAGCAACCGAGGCGTGACCGTGGTCCTCGACGCCCCCCGCTGCGCCCGCGCCGCAGTTCCGTAGCCGTCGCTCGCGCCCGGTGCTACGCCAAATGCTCGGATTTACTTGATTCCGCGAGCTAGCGTGAAATTTCACGCCCCTCGGCTGCCGAAGCCGAGCTCGCGGAAGAGCTCGAACAGGCGCTCGTAGCCGGAAGCGCGGCCGAACTGAACGAGGTGCGAACCGGGAAGCGTGGCGAGCGGCGCCTGGAAATGCGTGGCGAGCCGCCGGGCGTGGGCAAGCGGCGTGATCCGATCGGCGCGGGCGCCGAGCACCAGCGTGCGTCCGGCGGGGACGAGCGGCGCGCGGTGGACGGGGCTCACGATGCGGTGCGCCTCCTCGAGCAGCCGGTGCTCGAGCGCCCGGGTCTCCGGTGCCTCGGGCAGATCGCCCTGCTCGAGCGCGAAATCCGCGAGGGATGCCAGCGGCACGATCGGCACCACCACGTCGAGCTCGGGCTCGACGGTACCTGCGAGCGCCGCCGTGTACCCGCCGAGGCTCATGCCCATCACGCCGACCTTCGGGTGCCCGCGTTCGCGCAGGTGACGAGCGAGCTCGCGGATATCGGTGACCGCCTGGCGGAAGCCTTCGTTCGCCATCCGCGGGTCGCGACCCGGAAACGGGGGCCGTCCCGTGTGCCGTGGGTCGGCACGCCGCCCGTGGAACGGCAGCACGATGAACGCGCAATCGATCCCGTTTTCGTCGAGCGCCGCGATCGGCCAGAGGCGCTCCTCGAGCGGGAGCTGACCGCAAAGGTAGCCGTGCACCAGGATCGCCACCGGCCGTCGCGTGCCGCGGGAGAGTAGGCGCGCGACGGCCACGCGGTTCTCGAGCGTGCGCTCGTAGGGCTCGGCCATTTCGGGCAAGAACGTCCCCGACTGGCTCGGCCACGCGAGATCGGTGCGCGCGCTTTTCCTCAGCGTTCCCTGGGCTCGCGCCACCGGATCGATCGCACGCGGGGGCGGGAAATAGCGCGCCGTGTCGAGCTCGGCGTAACGCGCGACGAGGTCGGACAGCGCGCGCACGCGGGCCTCGTGACTGAGCGGTCGCGGCTCGCTCTCGGGCCCCGGCGAGCCGGCCCGTACGGCCAGCGTGACCGCCCGATCGATGCCGGCCGCCGCACGCGCGATCAAGCGCCCGGCCATCGTCGAACGCCGGTTCATGGTCGCCCCGCCCCGGCCGCCGGCCGCCCGAGCACGCGATCGTAGTCGAACAGGAGATCGAGCGTCCCGACCTCGCGCAGCCAGCGCTGGTCGTGGGGGCCGGGCGACAGCGAGAGCTGCGCGTCGATGCCCTTCTTGCCGAGCTCTCGCACGAGCCGCTCACTCGCCTTCCGACCGCCGTCCCCGGTCGAGGTGCCGACACGAAGCGGCCGCCGTCCGGTGTCGTTGAACACCCGCTCGAAGCGCGTGACGTAGGCGTCCGCCAGCGGCACGCCGAACGCACCCTGCGTGCTGCCGACCGCCGCGAAGGCGCGCGGCCGCCGGAGAAAGACCTCGAGCGCAACGTACCCACCGAGCGACACGCCGTCGATCGCCGTCACCAGCTCGGCCGGCGCGCGCCCGAGGCGCTTGCCGATCGCGGGCAGGACGGCATCGACGAGCCACGCGGCATAGCGGTCGAGCGAGCCGGGGGTCGACGGCTGGCGGAAGACGTTCGGGGTGAAAGGGCACGCGATCGTGAATCCGCGAAACGGCGCTTGGGCGAGCGCGCCGTTCACCGTGGCGAGCCGTTCGTCGGTGAGAAAGGAAGCATCTTTCAGCGTGCGCGCGACAGGCGGCGACCGGAGCCGCTGGTAGGCCGACAAGAGCCCGTAGCGATCGGCAAAGGCGCGGATACCGAGACCTTCACTGCTCGTTTCACCGAGGCCATGGCAGAGGAGCAGCACACGGTGGCGATCGGCCGGCGTCGGCGGGGTCAGGAGCAGACAGCGGCGGGCGAGCCGCTCACCCGGCACCTCGAGCTCGTGCTCCTCGAGCTCGGAGGATGGTCCCGCATGGCTCGAACGGGCGAGCGCGAGCGCTCCCAGAGCGAGCATCACCGACCGCCGATCGAGCCGCATTTCATGAAGTATAGCCGCGCGAGTTTGTCCGTCCGTCGAGACCACGGTATGAACGGGTCCGAAGGACCTTGATTCCCCTCGTTGCCATGAAGAGAAGCTCGCCCCTCGCGCTCGTTTTGCTGCTTTTTTCCGCCTGCTCGAGCGACGAGCCGGGGCCCGGAGCCGGCGGCAACAAGCTCCGGACGGAGGCCGGGTTCTGCACCGAATGGGCGCGCGTCGCCTGCCATCCGAACGTCCTCGACGCCTGCGAGTCGGACGAAGACGGGTGCAACGAGCGGCAGCGCACCTTCTGCGAGGATCTGGTGCCGTCGGGCTACGCGTCCTCGCACGCGACGGTGTGCATCCAGGCTGTAAAGACGGCGTACTCGGACGCGACCCTGACCGCGGAAGAGTCGGGCGTCGTGCATCACCTGGCCGGGGACTGCAGTCGGCTCGTGGACGGCGGTCGCGCGGAGGGCGACACCTGCACGGACTCGTTCCAGTGCGACACGCTTCACGACTTCGAGTGCGTGATCAAGCCGGGCGAGAGCACGGGGACCTGCCAGGTGCCGAACCTGGTCGGCGGCGGGGATCGTTGCGACGATCCGGAGGTCGTGTGCGAGGAGGGATATTACTGCGACGGGAGTCATTGCGTCGCGGTCTTCGACGTCGACGAGCCGTGCTCGAACGACGCCATGTGCGTGGCGGGCCATAGCTGCGTGATCGCCACGGACGCGACCGAAGGCGTCTGCACGCCGAAGCTCGCGCTCCGCGACCCCTGCACCGTCGACAGCGAGTGCACCTCGAACTTCTGCGTCAACGATACCTGCCGGGAGGAAGTCGACCTCTCGCTCGACACGCCTTTCTGCGCCGATCTGTAGCTGGCCATGATTCGCCTTCGAGTCGCCGCCTGGCTCCCGCTCGTCGCGGCTCTCGGCTGCGACGAGAAGCGTCCCCCACCGGCACCGGCGGCGGAACCGGCGGCCGCGCCGACGTCGAGCCCCACACCGGCGAAGCCCACCCTGCCGCCGACGCTCGTGGTCGATACGAGCGGCGCCCTGGTCGGCGGCACCCGCGTGACGCTCGATGGAACCGGTGCCACAGAGCGTCTCAAGACCGAGCTCGAGCAGCACCGCTCGTTCCTCGAGAAGAAGGAAGTGCGCGTCGCGGCCGAGCGCAAGGTCAAGCCGAGCTACGTCGGCGCGATGCTCGCGGGGCTCGGCGCTGTCGGCGCGAGCCGCGCATTGATCCGGACGTCGACGCGCGGAGACCTTCCGCCGGAGGTCGGCTTCATCGCGCCGGACCAGGCGCGTTCGGCGCCGTCATGCAGCGTCGTCGCGATGATCCTCGCCGACCGCAGCACGGCGGTCTGGCACGTTCAGGGCGGCACCGCAGGCCGTCGCGGCAAAGGCATGGCCGGTCCCGACCTCACGCTGACCGGTGAAACGATCGTGCAGCAAGCGAAACGCTGCAAGGAATCCAACGTGCTTTTCGTCGCCGGCGCCGAAGGCGTCGAGTGGGGGCTCATCTACGACCTTGCCGCCTCGAGCAAGACGTTCGCGACCGCCGTCTTCGCGGACGCCGCCCTCGTCAGCGAGCCACCCACGCCGGGCCGCCCGGTCGATCTCGGGAAATAGCTCGGGCTCAGCCGACGCCGCGCAGGACTTCTTCGACGTCGGCGACCGTGAACGGCTTCTCGAGCCGTGCACCCGAGTAGCCGGCGAGAAAATCCTCGGCCCAACCGGAGCAGGCGCCGCCGGTCATCAAGACGAAGCGCCGAACGAGCTTCGGGTGCTTCAGCGACAGGGTGTCGTGAACGCTCTGTCCGTTCACGCCCGGCATGTCGAGGTCGCAGAGCACGAGATCGAAGCGCGGATCCTGTGACAGCTGCTCCAGCGCGGCCGCACCCCCGTGGGCGACGACCACGTCGTGGTTTTCCTCCAACATGAAGCTCAGCGTCTGGCCGAGCAGTGGCTCGTCGTCGACGACGAGGATGCGCGCCCGTCCGGTCCAGTCGGCCATGCGATGCAGGCCGCTGTCCTCCGAACGCTTGGTTCCAACAACTGGCGTCGTGTGCTCGATGCCGTTCCTCATGCGATGCCCCTCAGCTCCCATCGTTCATAGCACGAGGGGTCGTCGCCTCAAAAAGGCGCTGGTTTCAGGCCGGATCTCGGGGCCAAGGCCCGGGATTCGGCCGCTCGGCTGGGGCCAGGAATAACCCCGGGGCGACTTCTGCTAAGCCATTCATCAGCGTGGCTCGTCCGACCAAAGAGAAGGCCCCGAAGAAGCGTGCCAAGAAGCCGTCCGTGACGGCGGCCGGGCACGGGAGCGGCACGCGCGACGAAGACGCAGACGGCGCGCCAGGCGACGGAGACGAGCCGGACGTCGTGGAAGGCGAGCTGGTCGAGGTCGTCGGCGAGGTCACGGACGACGGCGCGGAGGACCTGCCGGAGCCCACCGAGACCGGCCTCGCTCGCTACGACGCCCTGCAGGCCTACATGCTCGAGATCCGCAAGCACCCGCTGCTCTCGCCGGACGAAGAGCATCGGCTGGCGGTCGAGTATTCCAAGTCGGGCGACGTCGACGTCGCGGCCCGCCTGGTGACGGCCAATCTCAGATTGGTGGTGAAGCTCGCCTACGAGTACCGGCGTGCCTACAAGAACATGATGGACCTCGTGCAGGAGGGGAACATCGGCCTGATGCAGGCGGTGAAGCGTTACGACCCGTACCGCGGCGTGAAACTCTCGAGCTACGCGGCCTGGTGGATCCGGGCCTACATGCTGAGGTTCATCCTCAACAATTGGCGGCTCGTGAAGCTCGGCACCACGCAGGCCCAGCGAAAATTGTTCTTCAACCTGAACAAGGAAAAACAGAAGCTCGAAGCACTCGGCATCGAGCCGACGAGCGCCGAGATCGCGAAGCGTCTGGACGTGGAGGAGAACGACGTGATCGAGATGGACCGTCGTCTCGCGCGCTCGGACGCCTCGCTCGACAGCCCCGTCACGGAAGGCGACGGGCGACAGACGAGCCGCCTCGAGCTCCTGCCCGGGTCGGCCGATTCACCGGAAACGGCGACCGAGACCGCCGAGATCGAGGCCCTCCTCCACGAGCAGCTCGACGTGTTCCGGGAAACGTTGACCGGCAAGGACGTGCTCATCTTCGAGAAACGCTTGGTCGCCGACGAACCACTGACGCTCCAGGAGCTCGGTGATCAGTTCGGCGTGTCGCGCGAGCGCGTCCGCCAGCTCGAGGCTCGGCTCACGGGGCGCTTGCGCGAACACCTGAAGAAAACGCTGGGCGACGCGGTCGGCGTGGGCTGACCGCTCCGTGGCCACGCTCTTCGTCGTCGCGACGCCGATCGGGAATCTCGGGGACGTTGCTCAGCGCACGGCCGACACGCTGCGTTCGGTCGGGTTGATCTTCGCGGAGGACACACGCCGCACGCGGGCGTTGCTCGCGCACCTCGGTGCGCAGGGAAAGACGGTGGTGCGCGTCGATGCCCACGCCGAGCCGCGGCGCGTGGAGCGCTTGCTCGACGCCGTGATCGAAAAGGGGACGGCAGCGCTGGTGACCGACGCGGGGGCGCCCGGAGTGAGCGACCCGGGAGCACTGCTCGTGCGTTCGGCGGCGGCACGCGGCGTGGTCGTGCTGGCGATCCCCGGCCCGAGTGCGGTGACCGCGGCGATTGCCGTGTCGGGACTGGTCGAAGGGCCGTTCTCGTTTGTCGGTTTCTTGCCGCGCCAGGGTAAGAAGCGTCGCCTCGCGCTGGAGCGGATCGCGAAGACCAAGGAGCCCGTCGTCCTGTTCGAGGCACCGAGCCGCCTGCGCGAGACCCTCGCCGAGCTCGCCGCGCTCGCGCCGGCGCGACCGGCGTCGCTCTCGCGCGAGCTCACCAAGCTCCACGAAGAGACGCTCAGGGGGACGCTCGAGGAGCTCGCGGCGCTCGAGCGCGACTGGCTCGGCGAAATCACGCTGGTGATCGGCGAAGGGGACGAGCCACCGGCCGAGGTGACCGAAGATCCCGAGGCAGTCGACCAGGAGATCATGCGCCGGCTGGTCAAGGGTGCGCATCCGCGCGATCTGTCGAGCGAGCTCGCGACTCGGCTCGGCATCCCGCGACGGCTCGCCTACGCGCGCGTGCTCGCACTCAGAGACCGGGGCTGACGCCTCGAAGTTGCCGCGACTCGGGATCGCCTGCAGGGTTCCCACGATGCGGCGCTCCCTCTCTCGGCTGACGGCCCTCGTGGCGCTCCTCGTCGCCGGCCGGGCACACGCCACGTACTCCATCGTCGGCGTCGACACGGTGACGCGCGAGGTCGGCGGCGCCGGGACCTCGTGTCTCCGCGGCAGCGACGTCTACATCATCTACGGGTCGGTCCCCGGAGTCGGCGTGGTGCACGCTCAGGCCACGTTCAACCAGGACGGCCGCGACCGCGCGGTGGAGCTGCTCGAGGCGGAGACGGCGCCGGCGGACATCATGGCCGAGCTCACGAGCGCGGCCTTCGATCGCAACGCGGACGTCCGCCAGTATGCGGTCGCCGACGTCGCCGGCATGGTCGTTGGATTTACCGGCGCGGGGACTGGCGACTACGCGGGTGACGCTCAGGGATCGCTCCTTGGCTTCGGCTACTCGGTGCAGGGGAACATCCTCACAAGCGAAGCCGTGATCACGCAAGCAGCGCAGGCCTTCGAAGCGGGCGGTTGTGATCTCGCCGAACGCTTGCTGCGTGCGCTCGAGGCCGGAGCCCAAGGTGGCGAAGGCGACAGCCGGTGCACGAGCCGCGGCCTCCCTTCCGACTCCGCGTTCGTCGAGGTCGACCGGCCGGGCGAGCCGGCAGGGAGCTACCTCGAGCTTCACGTACCGAGCTCCGGTGACGAAAACCCGCTGACCGAGCTCCGCAGCGCGTTCGACGATTGGCGCGCCACGCATCCCTGTCCCTCGATGGGCGGGAGCGGTGGTGCGGGCGGCGCGACGGCGGGTGCCGCGGGCGGGGGCGCGGGTGGTGCGACGGCGGGCGCCGCGGGCAGCGGCACTGCAATGGCGGGCGCCGGGGGGCTGGCCGGGGCGCCGGGATCGGGCGCGAGTGCGGGGCAGAGTGCCGGCGGACGGCCAAGCGCGGGCGCGTCGGGGTCGTCCGGCACGGCGGGGCTGGGCGCGGGCGGTGGTGGCGCGCCCGCCGGCGGCTCCGCGGCGGGGAACGACGACGCGGGATGCTCTTGCAGGATCAAGCCGGCTCGCGACGCTAAAGCCTCCGCTGCCTGGCTGGGGCTTTTCGCCCTGTCCCTCGGCGGGCGCCGGCGGTGGAATCGAAGCGCCCTTCGGTGCTAAAAGCCCCGCGGTGTTCGAGGCTCTAACCAAGGGATTTCGCGAGGCACAGAACCGTCTCGCGGGGCTTTCCGAGCTCAACGAGAAGAACGTGCGGACCGCGCTCGCCGAGGTCCGCACCTCGCTCCTCGCCGCGGACGTCGAGCTCGGAGTCGTCAAACGCTTCCTCGCGGAAGTGGAAGCCAAGGCGCTCGGCACGACGGTGCAGACCCGGATCCGGCACGGCGGGGAAACGCACAAGGTAAGCGCCGGCGAGCAGTTCGTGAAGATCTGTCACGACGAGCTCGTCAGCATGATGAGCTTCGAGGGCGAGCCGATCAAGATCGCCACGCGTCCTCCCACCGGCGTGATGATGGTGGGCCTCCAGGGTTCGGGCAAGACCACGACCGCCGCCAAGATCGCGCGCTGGCTCGCCAAGCAAGGCAAGCGCCCGCTGCTCGTCGCCGCCGACATGCAGCGCCCGGCAGCCGTCGAGCAGCTTCAGATCCTCGGCACCCAGGTCGAGGTGCCCGTGTTCAACCTCTCCGACCGCACGCCGCTCGACATCTGCCGCGCGGCCCCGGCCGAAGCGGCGCGGCTCGGTTGTGATGTCGTCGTCTACGACACCGCCGGGCGCCTCGCGATCGACGAGCCGCTGATGCAGGAGCTCGCCGCGATCAAGAACGCGGTCACGCCGGACAACGTGCTCCTGGTCGTGGACGCGATGATCGGCCAAGACGCCGTGAAAACGGCCAAGAGCTTCAACGAACGGCTCGGCTTGACCGGCGTCGTTCTGACCAAGCTCGACGGCGACGCCCGCGGGGGCTCCGCCCTCAGCGTGAAGGAAGTCACCGGCGCACCGATCGTCTTCGCCGGCATGGGCGAGACGACCGACAAGCTCGAGCCGTTCCGCGCCGAGGGCATGGCGAGCCGCGTGCTCGGCATGGGCGACGTGGTCGGGTTGATTCAAGATTTCGAGGCCGTCGTCGATCAGAAGCAGGCCGAGGTCGACGCCGCGCGCATGATGAGCGGACAGTTCACGCTCGATGACTTCTTGAATCAGGTGCGGATGCTGCAGAAGATGGGCTCGTTGTCGGATCTGGTCGACAAGATCCCGGGGCTCAGCGGCATGGTGCCACCGGGGGCTGCGCAGACCCTCGACGACGGCGAGCTCGTCCGCATCGAGGCGATGATTCAGTCGATGACGCTCGGCGAGCGAGGCGACCCGAACGCGCTCGTGCGCGAACCGTCACGGGTACGCCGGATCTCCAAGGGCTCGGGGCAGCCCGCCGAAGCGGTGAGTGAGCTCGTTCAGAAGTTTCTGTTCATGCGCCAAATGATGGGTGGCTTTGGCCAGAATCTCGGATTGATGGGCCATATCCCCGGGATGAAGAACCTCGCGCTCGCCAACCAGGCCCGCAAAGCCATGAAGGGAGGCTTCCCCGGCATGGGTTTTCCCGGTATGGGCTTTCCCGGCATGGGCATGCCTGGGCTCGGAACGGAGGAGGCACCCCGCATGCGGTTACTGTCGAAGGCCGAACGGAACGCGCGCAAGAATCAGCGCAAGCGCGAGCGTGACGCGCGCAAGAAAGGCAAGAAGCGATGAATCGTCCCCTGCTCGGAGCCGTGCTCGTCTCGTGGCTGGCTTCGGCCTGCGCCTCGCCGTCCGATGCCGACGGCAACGCCGCCGGCGGACGGACGCTCGCGAGCCTGCCGGGCGACGTGGAGCACCGCGACCGCATCGACTTCGGCGGGGCGGTGGAGCTCCTCGGTTGGGACGTCGAGCCCAAGTCGAGCGCGCCGCCCGGCAGCACCGTCCGCGTCCGGCTCTACCTCCGGTCGACCAAGCGACTGTCGCCGGGCTGGCGGCTCTTCGTGGACCTTCGCGATCCTCATGCAGCGGACGCCGTCGGCGAAGCGCGGGGCGGCAAGAGCTCACCGAGTGACTGGGCGCCCGGCACGCTCTACCTCGAAGAACGAGAGATCACGGTACCGGAAGACGTGACGGCACGGACGCTGTCACTCGTCGCGGGTTTCACGCGCGATCCGGTGCAGGTCGTCGGCGCGGAGATCGAGGGCCTCTCGAGCTTGCGCCTGCCGGTACTGAGCGGCCTCAGCGACGGCAGCGAGCGGGCGATCCTCGCGACGCTCCCGACGGGCGTCCGCCCCGGCGATAAACGCAACGCCAAGAGCCCGCGGCGCAAGGGTGACGACCGGCGACCTGGCGCCGATCGCTCGCCCCGTCCTGCGCTGAGCGCTCTGCGTCGCGCCCTTCCTCAGAATATGGCACCGGCTGCTCAGGAGAAACCATGAAAATCCGCGCATTGCTTCCCGTTCTCGTCTTGGCGCTCGCCGCGGGGTGCTCCAAAAAAACGCCGCCGGCACCGAGCAACAAGGTGAAGTCGTACATGCTCGACAAGGCGCCGAAGCTCGACAAGCCGCTCGACATCGACTTCGACGGCAAGGTCAAGCTGATCGGCTACAAGGGGCCTACCGCACCGCTGAAGCCCAACCAGAAGGTGAAGGTCACCCTGTACTGGCAGGTGAAGGAGAAGCTCGGCGGCGATTGGAAGCTCCTCACGCACCTCGTCGACGGCTCGGGCGAACGCCTCGTGGACCTGGGCAACAAGAGCCCGATCCGTGCGGCCACGGGCGGCAAACCTGCCTTTCCGCCGTCCGCCTGGGTGCCCGGCAAGGTTTACGTGGACGAGCTCTCGATCAAGATGCCGAAGTCCGTCAAGACGGACAAGGTACGCCTGCTCGCCGGCCTGACGAGCGGTGACATCCGGATGCCGGTGGCGAAGGGCAACAAGGACAGTGAGAATCGCGCACTCGTTGCCGAGTTCGCGATGGCGTCGGGGTCCTCCGGTGACGAGCCGAAGAAGGCTCCGGACGTTCCGGACCTCGCGCTCGAAAAGGTCGAAGGCCCCCTCAAGATCAAGGTCGACGGCAAGCTCGACGAAGAGGCGTGGAAAAAGGCGGCGGTGATCGGGCCGTTCGTCGACGTGAAGACCGGTGAGCCGAACACGACGTTCCCGGTGAACGCCAAGGCTCGCATGATGTGGAACGAGCAGGCGCTTCACGTCGGCATCGAGGTCGAAGACAAGGACGTGATCGGCGGCTTCCCGGCCGACGCCAAGGATCCGCACCTCTGGACCAAAGACACGATCGAGTTGATGATCGACCCGGACTGGGACAAGAAGAACACCGACTACTACGAGATCCAGATCAACCCGCAGAACCTGGTGTTCGATTCGCAGTGGGACGACTACAACGTGCCGAAGGGCGGGCCGGAAGGGCCGTTCGGTCACCAAGACTGGTCGGCGAACCTGAAGAGCGCGGTGGTCGTGAACGGAACGATCGACAAGAGCGACGACGTCGACCAGGGCTACGTGGTCGAAGCGTCGATCCCCTGGGCGAGCTTCAGCAAGGCGCGGAAGACGCCGCCCGAGCTCGGCGACGCCTGGCGGATCAATCTGTACGCGATGCAGGCGAACTCCGGCGTCGCCTGGTCACCGATCCTCGGTCGCGGGAACTTTCATCGCTCCTCGCGCTTCGCGCGCGTCCGCTTCGTGAAGAAGGGCTGGATCGCGGCACAGGCCGCGGCGAGCGCGAGCGCCAGCGCCGGTCCTTCGGCGTCGGGGCTCCCCAAGGTGGCCCCCCGCGCGAGCGGCGCGGTCGCGGTTCCCACACCGCCGAAGCCGGCCGCATCCAAGTAGCGCGCGGTGCCAGCCTGCTCGGGGTAGGCGGCTGGGGGTGCGGCGCGCGCGACCGAGGCCGTGCGCCGCAAGCCGGGGAGTGACGCCATCACTCGAGCTCGAGCTCACACCACTCGGTGTAGGTGCACACGAAATGATCGGTCTCGAAAACGCAGGTGTCCGTCCATCGCTCGCCGCAGTCGGCGTTCGTCGTGCACTCGTCGAGAGGGGACTGGCAGTGAAACGACGGTGGGTAGTACGGGCGACTGCCGCAGTCGTTGCGCAAGGGTGACCCGCAGAGTTGGCCGGGTGCGCAGTCGTCGTCCATCGTGCAGTCGCTTTTGCGGCAAGTTCCGATCGTCACGTACGCGAAGTCGACGGCCTTCTGCACCGGCTCGCAGCTGCAGACGAAACCCGCGTCGCACTCGGCGTCGACCTGGCACGCCGGGTGGCAGATGGGGCGAAATTCGGGGTTGTCCGTCGGATCGAGGATGCAATAGCTGCCCGCGGGGCAGTCAACGTCGCGCCCGCATTCTCCCCACTCGCCGTCGAACCCCTCGCCGGGCGGCCACGGCTCGTCGCGGGGCAGCGCGTCGCAACCGGTCCGAAGCGGCCTGTGCACGAAGCCTCGATCGCAGACGAGTTGGCGCGACCACGCCGGGCTGCTCTCGCACTCGTAGCCGTTGTCACCCCACGGTGCGGCTCCCGCCTCGCCGATACCCGCCTCACCCCCTTCCGACGGCGCGTCTCCGCCGTGCCCACCGTTCCCCGTGATGCCCGCCGCGCCCGCGCCGAGCCTACCGGCTTCGTTCGTCTCGCCCCCGCGCCCTCCGGCGGCGGACTTGCCGCCCGCGCCGCCACCGGCGTTCCCGCCGCGCCCTCCCGTTCCTGCATGCCCGCCGCTGTCGACGCTCGTTCGGCCGCCGGAGCTCGCAGCTCCGCCACCCTGCGCCCCGTCGTTCGCGCTCACCGATCGCCCAGAGCACGATCCCAGGATGAGCGCCGCGCAGCCAAGCACCACAGCGACGCTCGTACTGCGCCGGAGCAGGCCGCGGACGATCCCTCCAGCCCTGAGCATGAAGGGGAGTCTAGCGCGCCACGCCGGCCGCGCAGGCCGCCTCGCTAGGCGCCTTTGCGCCGGCGCCCTGGAGGACCGGACGTGCCAGGCGTAGCCGTCGGCTCTACCTAACCCCCCGAGCCGTACTTTCGCACCATCTCGCCCTGGGCGTCCGTGCAACGCTCGGTGAGCGTTCGCGCGCGCTCGAGGTCGGTGCGAGCCGACTCGAGAACCGCGGCGGCGGCCTGGGTGCCGCCGTCGGCGGCGGCCGTCATCGCCGTCGCCAGCCGTTCGAGCGCCCGCAGGTGGAGCTCGTAGCCGGAAAGGCAGGTGCTCCGCACGGCACACACGTCCGCGACCGAGCACACGGTGGCGCGAAGATTCGCCAGGTGCGCGGTCTTGGCGGCATTGTCGGCGTTGCGGAGCGCGTCAATCGCACGGCCGAGGTGAGCCGCCTCCGTGCGCGCGTCCGATTCCGACGTCGCGCAGCCCCCGAGCACTGCGAGCAAAGCGTAGAGCGAAGCCCGCGCCAACGGCGGTGCTATTCCGAGGCCTTCGGCGGGGGCCCCATCTGCACGCGCTCGCCCATGTAGGCGCCGATCAGCGTGAAGAGGACACCGAGCGCTGACAAGAGCACGTACATGAACGCGGGCATCGTCTTCACCGTCTGCCCCGAGTAGAGGATCAGGGCGGTCGGGATCGCGACCAAGAAGACCGCGATCATCGGCTCGATGAAGGTCCGCCCGGGCGAGACCAGGCCGATCAGCATGCCGCCGAAGAACCAGACGGGTATCGAGACGAGCATGCCCGCCGACCCTTCGAAGTCGAGCGCCGGGACGACCATCGGCAGCCCCATCACGAACGCCGCCGTCGTCACGGTCATGATCGCCATCGAAACCATGAACCAGGTCATGCTGAAGGTTTCCTGCTGGTAGCGCCGCTCGAGCTCTTCCTGGCGGGAAAGCTGGCGCTTCACCTCCTCCATCTTCGCGCCGCAAGAGACACAGCGGTTGTTCGCGACGGGAGGCGTGTTGGCGAAACCGCAGGAGGGACAGAGGATCTTCTTGGTCTGCGTGGCCATCGCTTCGGACTATCGAGGATAGCGGCCCTTCCGCAAAAAGTCCCGTGGTAAGGTTCCGCCCGAAATGGCCCTGGACGGTCCGGGCCGACGCCGGCCGACGCCGCCTGAAACGGGCCGAAACTCCGGGGCCCTTTCGCTGTCGGAACCGTCATGGAGTCCTCACCGCCCGTCGCGAACGAACCTCCCGCCGACCGCGAGCTCCTGGCGTTACCCCCACCTCGCCGCCCGTGGCGCCGGGCCACCCTCGTCACCCTCGGCCTCGGCGCGCTCATCTCCGCTTGGCTGGCGTTCCTCGTGCTCCCCGACGCTCGCTACTCGCTTCGCGCGGGCGCCGTCAGGGACATCGGGGATCTCGGTCGCGCGCGCCTCGGTCCGGATCTCGAGAACGCCTGGGTCCGCGCCGGAGGTCAGCTCTCCGCAACCCAGGCGGTGCGATTTCGACGGCCGCTCGAGCGTGACTCTTACCGGCTCGCACGGAGCGAGGAGAACCCCAACGTCTGGGTGCAGATCCGCGTCCCCGCGGGCGAGGAAGACCCGCGCTTCGTGCCTCCCGACTCGTTCGTCGGCCGGCTGCTACCGCTTTCCGCCGCCAGCCTCCGCCAGGACGGGATCGCCGACGCCGTCGACCGCGCCGGGCTCGAGCCGCTCGGCGCGAACGCCTGGCTCCTTCTGGACGGCGAGTCGCCGGCCGCCAATCGTTGGGTGCTCGGTCTCCTCGTCTTGCTCGGGGCGTTTGCCACCTTCAACGTCGTCGGGCTCGTGCGGCTCTCGAGCTCGATCCCGAGCGTGAGCGGGCGCGACGCGTGAGCGCGAACGTCGTCGTCATCGGCGGCGGCGTGATTGGCTGCGCCTGCGCGTGGGAGCTCGCGCAGAAAGGCTTTCGCGTGATGGTGCTGGAGCGCAGCGTCCCGGGCGCCGAGGCGTCGAGCGCGGCCGCGGGGATCCTCGGCGCGCGCGTCGAGATCCACGCGGATGGCCCGCTCGCCCGGCTCGCGCAGCAAAGCCGGCGCCTGTACCCGAAATGGACGCGGGCGCTGGCTCGAGCGACCGGCATCGACGTCGAGTATCGAGAATGCGGCGTGCTCCGCGTCGCCGAGCGCACGGCGGAGGTCGGGCGCCTCCTGCGCGACGCCGCCTGGCAGCGGCCGCGACCTCGTCGCCTCGAACGGGCGGCGCTCTTGCGACGCGAGCCGGCGCTGAGCTCGCGCCTCGCCGGTGGCGTGCTGTTCGCCGACGACGCGCGAGTGGACCCGAGGGCCCTGCTCAAGGCCCTCAGGATCGCGGCGGCGCGCGCCGGGGCGACCTTCCAATCGGGGTCGATCGTCCGCAGCGTTGCCCGCGAAGGCGGCCAGGCGACGGGCGTGCTCCTCGACGACGGCCGCGTCGTGCATGGAGACCACGTGCTCGTGGCGGCCGGCAGCTGGACGACGCTGGTCGGCGGCGTCGGCCTCGACCCCTCCGCGGTCGTCCCGGCGCGCGGGCAGATCGTGGAGCTCGAAACGGCGGAACCGGTCTTGTCGAGCGTGATCTTCGGGCCGCGCGCGTACCTCGTGCCGCGCGACGACGGTCGCGTGCTCGTCGGGTCGACGATGGAATTCGTCGGCTACCGGCGTGAGGTCACGGCGGGCGCCGTTCGCGATCTGCTAGACGCCGCGCTGGCCTTGGTGCCGGCGCTCGAAGCGGCGTCGCTCCGCGCGAGCTGGTCGAGTTTTCGTCCGTACACGAAGGACGAGCTCCCACTGATCGGACAGAGCGACTGCCGCCGGCTCTGGCTCGCGACCGGTCATCACAGGAACGGCATCCTGCTCGCGCCGGTGACGGCGGCGATCATCGGCGCGCTGCTCCGCGGCACGAAACCGCCGCTCCCACTCGCCGCCTTCGCGCCGGCGCGGGGGCGGAGCCCGGCACCCATGCTATGACCAGACCGTAACGATGGCTCTCGAGCTCGGTGTGCTGGTCTCGGGCAACGGGACGAATCTGCAGGCGATCCTCGATGCGGTGGCACGGGGCTCGCTCGACGCCCGGATCGCTTGCGTCATCTCGAACAAGAAGGACGTGCCGGCCCTCGATCGCGCGCAGAAGGCCGGTGTTCCGGCGCTCGTCATCCCCCACGGGGCGTTCGAAACGCGGGAAGCTTTCGACCGCGCGCTCGTCGCCGCCCTCTCCGAGCACGGCGCCCGCTGGGTGGCACTCGCCGGCTTCATGCGCGTGCTGACACCGGAGCTCATTCGCGCGTTTCCCGGGCGCATCGTCAACATTCACCCGGCGCTGCTGCCCGCCTTCCCCGGCACGCACGCCATTCGCCGAGCGCTCGCGCACGGGGTGACGGTCACGGGCTGCACCGTTCATTTCGTCGACGAAGGCGTCGACAGTGGACCGATCATCGCTCAGCGGGCGGTGCCCGTCCTCCCGGGCGACGACGAGGAGACGCTCGCGAGCCGTGTCCACGCCGCCGAGCACGAGTTGTTCGTCAGCGTGCTTTCGGACATCGCTAGCGGAAAGGTCGGTGCAGCGACACCGGCGAACCGGCGGGGGATCGACTGAGCACTCGGTTCTACGACGTGATCGTGCTCGGGCGCTCGCTCGGCAGTCTGACCGCGGCGGCACTGCTCGCGCGGCGTGACTTTCGCGTGCTCTTGCTCGGCAACGGGGAGCGCCCGCCCCTATACCGGTTCGACACGCGCTGCCTGGGACGGCGCGCGTTTTCACTGCTCTTCGGCGCCGCTCCCGTCTTTCGTCGAGTGCTCCACGAGCTCGCGCAGACACCGCAATTTCGCCGGCGCGTGACCTCGCTCGACCCGATGTTCGCCGTGCTCGCGGGCGAGCACCGGCTCGAGCTACCACCCGACGTAGAGCGCTTCGGTCGCGAGGTCGAACGCGAGTTCCCCGAGGTGCGCCAGCTGGTCGACGAGTTCTACGCGACGATCGCGGAAGTGAACGCCGCCGCGGACGCGGCCTTCGAACGCGAGGCGGTGTGGCCACCCGGTTCGCTGTGGGAGCGCGTCGAAACCGGGCAGTCCGCCGCCATGCTGCCCTTCGAACGCGGGGAACGCGCCTTCGACCTGCTCGCGAAATTCCCGAGCGGCCATCCGTTCCGCGAGATCGCGGCGATCCCCGCGCAGTTCGGCGTGCACCTGTCGTCACCAGTGGCCGATCTGCCGGCGCTCGCCCTCGCGCGCCTGCACGGGTCCTGGGCGCGCGGGGTGACGGCGCTGCGCGGCGGGGAGCAAGAGCTCGCCGCGTTCCTCGTCGAGCGGATCGAAGCGCACGGCGGCGTTTGCCATTTCGATCGACGCGCCCAATCGCTCGTCGTGCAGGGCGGACGGGCGAGCGGCGTCGTGTTGGACGGGGACGAAGAGATCACCGGTGCCACCGCCGTGGTCACGAACCAGTGGGGCGAATCGCTCGCCGAGCTGTCAGGCGGAAAAGGCGTGACGCGCGCCGCCGAACGCGACTGGCCGCGCCTCACGCCCGAAGCCGGCCGCTTCGTCGCGACGCTGGTCGTGAAGCGAGCCGCACTCCCCGAGCCGCTCCCCGAGGAGACCTTCATCCTGCCGCCCGGCGTGCCCCGTGATCCGCGCAGGCCGGTTGTCCATCTGCAGAAGGTACGGCCAGCGCCACGTGCCGACAACACCTTCGCGGACGACGAAGCGCTGCTGATCGCCGAGTGCCTGCTCCCCATGCGCGGCGCCGTCACGCTGCTCGAGGCGCGGCGCGCGGTGATGGATGTGCTCGAAGCCGAGCTGCCCTTTCTCCGGGAGCACACCGTGATCCTCGATTCACCGCACGACGGCCTGCCGCTCGAGGATCACACGACCGGCCAGCTCCGGGAGGTGGACCGACTCCACCTCGGCGGCGCGGCGCCGGGAGCCGAGCCGATGGAGCGCTTGTGGAGCGTGGACCGGCCGGGTTATCGCGGCCTGGCGGGCGAACCCGTTCGCGGACCGATCCCGGCAACCTTCCTGGTCGGCCCCACCGTCTTGCCCGCGCTCGGTCAGGAGGGCGAGCTCCTCGCCGCCGTGAGCGCCGCCCGTCTGATCACCCGGGGCGACCGCGCGCGCCAGCGCATGCGTCAGAAGCTCTGGTCGAAGCTCGAGACCACGTGAGCTCGTCGCCGCGCGTCATCGCCGGTCTCCACCGCGGGCGGCCCTTGAAGACGCCGCCCGGCCTGTCGACGCGACCGACGAGCGCCCGCGTGCGCGAGGCACTGTTCGGGATCCTGGGCGATATCGAGGGGGCGCGCGTTCTCGATCTCTACGCCGGCTCGGGAGCGCTCGCGCTCGAAGCGCTCTCACGCGGAGCTGGCTACGCGGTGCTGGTGGAGCACGAGCGGCGCGCGGTGAAGGCGATCCGGGAAAACGTGGCGACGCTCGGCGAGGCGGCGCGTTCGCGCGTGGTGCCGCTGGCGGTGGAAAAGGCCCCTTCCGCACTGACCGACGAGGATCCGTTCGATCTCGTGCTGTGCGACCCGCCCTGGGACATCGTCGAAGAAGCGGTGGCGGCCATCGCGCGCCTGACCCTCGGCGGCAAGCTTTCTGGCTCCGCCCGCGTCGTCGTCGAGCACCGGGCCAAGGAGCCTCCCCCGATCCCGGAGTGCCTTTCGCGCGTCGATTCGCGCGCGTTCGGCGACACCGGCCTCACCTTCTTTCGCCGGTCGAACGACTCTGCGGAGTGACGAGCGGGTTCCGGCCGAGTGACCAACCTGCCTCCTTTATGGATCTTGGTCGCACCCGCTATATATTGCTCGCCGATGCGAAACTCATGACCACGAGCATCCCTCCTTCGTCCCAGGTACCCAAGTCGAGCGGCAACAAGCCACTCGTGCTCGTGGTCCTCCTCATGCTGCTCGTGGCCGGAGGCCTCCTCTACGTGAAGCTCGGCGGTGACGAGCAACCGAAGGCGGCGCCGCCACCGCCGCCACCGACAACGACCGAAGCCGCCGTCGATCAGGTGATCCCGCCGCCGCCTCCACCGCCGGAGCCGACGGCATCGGCGGCGCCCACCGTCGTGAAGAAGGCACCCGCGAAGTCCGAGACGGGTTGCTCCACGTGCGGCAGCTGCACCGGCACCGAGCCGAACGGCTTTCGCGGCGCGCTCGCCGGTCGCGCTGCACTCGCCCAGCGTTGCTACGAGAAGGCGCTCGGCCAGGCGGGTGAGCTCACCGGAAAGCTGACGGTCGGCGTCTGCGTCGGCGTGGGAGGCCAGGTCTGCTCGGCCAGCATCGAGAAGGACTCGCTCGGAAGCCCCCTGGTTTCGCAGTGCGTCCTCAACATCTACCGCGCCACCACCTTTCCCTCGCCGAAAAACGGTTGCATTCAGGCTCAAGTTCCGATGAACTTCGTGCCGAAGAAGCAATGAGCGTCGCCGGCCGCATCCGTCAGCGCTGGGTCCTTTCGCTGGGGCTTTGTGTGCTGGTGAGCGCGTTTTTCGCTGCGTGCGGGGATGACGGCGAGTCCGCCGCCTGCCCCCCGCTCTCGCTGTACGACATCGGCAACGCGGGTGAGCGTCAAAATCCAGAAGTCGAAGCCGAACGTGCCGCCGCCATCGACGCCGGGTGCATGACCCCGCTCATGGTCGACGCCGGCACGGATTGATTCCGCGGTCGCGGCCGCGCGAGGGACCGAGGGCGTGACGTCCCCTGAAGGACCGGCGGGGGCTTGGTCTCACGGCGTCTTGCTCACCGTGGCCTACGACGGGGAGGGCTTCGCCGGCTTCGCGCGCCAACCGAGCGCGCGAACGATCGCCGGTGAGCTCGACGGTGCGGTGAGGAGTCTTTCACCGACGGCAAGCCACGTGCGGGGCGCGAGTCGAACCGACGCCGGCGTGCATGCTCGCGGACAGCGCGTCGCCTTCGACACCGAGCTCGTGATTCCGTCGCGCGGCTGGGTGATGGCGCTGAACGCCGAGCTGCCGAAACAGATCGTCATCGTGCGTGCCGCCGAGAGCGCGCCGGGCTTCGAGCCGCGCTTCCACGCCGTTCAGAAAACGTACCGCTACGTGCTGCTCGAGAGTGAGATCAACGACCCGTTCCGGGCCGGGCGCTGCTGGCGCGTCGGCGAGAGGTTGAACCACGACGCCATGCAGTCGGCCGCGATACCCCTGCTCGGTGAGCACGATTTTTCTGCGTTTCGCGCAGCGGGCGACGAGCGCACGGAGACGGTGCGACGTCTGCTTCGCATCGAGGTGCGTAGAGGCGTGGACGATCCGCGCCTGACCGAAATCTTCGTCGAAGGCGACCGCTTCATGTATCGGATGGTGCGAATCATCGTGGGATCCCTGGTGGACGTAGGGGCGGGGCGGCTCGATCCGTCCCGCCTCGGGCTCGCGTTGCGCGAGGGCCAGCGCGCGCTCCTCGGCCGAACGGCTCCTCCGGACGGCCTTTGCCTGGACTCGGTCGTGCTTGACGACGAGGGAACGAACGCATGGCCGATTGACGAAATAGCCGGCGTCGCGTAGCTTCCCGCTCCAAACGTGAGCGTCCGCCAGCGAATTCTCGAGCAAAGCAGGAAAGCGCTGCTCAACCCGGCGGTGATGCGCTGGATGTCGGAGGACCGCGTCATGCGCGCCGCCGAGGGGCTGCTCGACGCGCGAACGCGGGTTCAAGAGGCGTGGAAGGTGCTGACGAACGGTCACGCCCTGCCGAACATCGACCCCGCTCTCGACGAGAACATCCCCGAGACCGCACCGTCGCCGGTGAAGGCGAGCGAGCCGAAGGCCCGCACGAACGGCGCCGCCGTGTCCACCAAGGGCTCGGACGACATGGACGAGTCGATGAAGGAGCGCACCACGCTCGCGAGCATCGGCGGCAAGGACGTCTTCGACAAGGCCCGCAAGTTCATGGCCGCCGACAACGCGCGCAAGATGGGGATCTACCCCTTCTTTCGCCCGCTCGACCTGAACGATGGACCCGAAGCGGTCATCGACGGCCGGCGGGTGGTGATGCTCGGCTCCAACAACTACCTCGGCCTCACCACGCACCCGAAGGTCCGCGAGGCGGCCAAGCTGGCGATCGACCGCTTCGGCACCAGCATGACCGGCTCGCGCCTCGTGAACGGCTCGATGAAGCTGCACGAGGAGTTCGAGTCCAAGCTCGCGGCGTGGATGGGTAAGGAGTCCGCCCTGGTCTTCACCACCGGGTACCAGGTGAACGTCGCCACCTGCTCGGCGCTGCTCAGCAACAAATTCAGCGTCGCCGTGCTCGACCGCAACGTGCACGCGTCCCTCTACGACGGAGCGCGGCTCGGCCAGGCCCAGGGCACGCGCCTCGTGCGCTACCGCCACAACGATCCGGAGTCCCTGGATCGCACGCTGGAGAAGCTCGAAGCGGACGAGGGCGCCCTGGTGATCACCGACGGCGTGTTCAGCGCCGAAGGGGAGATCGCCAAGGTCGACCAGCTCGTACCGATCGTGAAGAAGCACGGAGCGCGGCTCCTGGTGGACGACGCTCACGCGCTCGGCGTGATCGGCCCCGGAGGCAGGGGCACGGCGCACAGTTTCGGCGTCTCCGATCAGGTCGATCTGATCGGCGGCACGTTCTCGAAGTCGCTCGCCAGCATCGGCGGCTGGCTGGTCGGCGAGCGCAAGGTTCTCGACTACATTCGCCACTTCGCCCCTTCTTTCATGTTCGCGGCAGCCGCGGCCCCGCCCCAAGTGGCCGCTGCGATGGCGGCCTTCGAGGTGATGCAGGAAGAAGTCTGGCGCATGGAGAAGCTCCGGGAGAACTTCACCTACATGCGCGATCAGCTGCGCGGCATGGGTTTCGAGCTCGGCCACACGCAGACCGCCGTGATCCCCATCTTCATCCGCCAGGACCTGCGCACGATCATGATGTGGCGCGACCTCTTGGAGGAGCACGGGATCTACACCAACCCCTTCATTTCGCCGGGCGTGCCGCCGAAGAGCGCGATGCTGCGCACGAGCTACATGGCGACCCACGAGCGACCGCACCTGGATCGTGCGCTCGAGGCCTTCCGTGTCGTTGGCAAGAAGTACGGCGTGATCTAGGGTTTTTCGCCGTCCGAGAGGAGGTCACGCACCATGAAGGCAGGCTTCATCGCGTTGGCACTAGCCACCCCCGGAGCGCTATCGAGCTGCCAGGCCACGCTCCCGAGCTGCGAGCCGGCCCCCCCCGGCGTCGGTAGCGAATACGCGCTCGTCGAGTACCGACTGCGCGAGGAAACGGACGCGGCGCCGAAGGTCCAGATCTCCGACACCGACACGTACCGCGCCGGGCACGCGAGCTACGGAGCGGCAGCACTCAGGCTTCCCGACGCCTGCGCCGGCGGGGCGGCTGCCGCGCCGCCGCCGCCCCATTGTTCGCACTTCGCGACCGAGATCGAGCGCGCACTCGGCGACGCGGGGATCCGGGTGATCGCTGCAGACGCCGTGCTGAAGCTCGAGCGCGAGAAGGCGCTCTCGACCTACGGTGCGGCGAAAGAGCTCGGGGCCGACGTGGTCTTCGTGATCAACAGCCTCGAAGCGGTCAGCGTGGCGGCCGGGACGACGCAGGTCGCTAACAGCAAGATCTATAGCTCGGACGCGAGCGGGACGCGCGGCGCGCCCTTGGTCGTCGACGCCGACACGAGCTCGGCATTCCTCGGCTACACTCGAGGCGCCGTCGGCAAAGAGATCGCTCCGACGACCGTGATCGCTCTATCGTCGGTCGTGGACGCGACCGCCATCGTGACCAAGACGGGCGAGAGCATCTGGTTTTATCGAAGGGCGATCACGGTGCCCACGGCGGCGCATCAGGGCATGCGCTTCCTCTTCGGTCGCGTGAAGGGAGGACGCTGGACGCCCGCGGCGCCGATCGTGGACGGTGAGGCCGCGCCACCACCAGCCGCGCCACCACCACCCGCGCCGGCACCCGATGGCGGTGCGAGCCCAGAGGTCGCGTCGACCGCAGGCGCGGACGACGCAAAGCAGCGCGAGCTCATGGCCGCGGGTGCGACCGAGCTCGTCGCCGCATTCCGCTCCGGCAGCGTGGAAGCACCGAGCCCCGAGGCATTCTCGAAATGAGCCGCGCCGTTGCTCTCGTGCTCGTCGGTCTTTTCGCGCTCACCCCCGTTCGGGCCGGCGCCCAGCCACCACCGGCCACCGCTCAACCATCGGCGAAGCAGCCCTTGCCGCCACCGCCGATGCCGCCGCCGCTGAAACCATCGAGCGGGACGACCCCGCCCCCCCCCCCCCCCCCCCCCCCCCCCCCCCCCCCACCACCCGCGGCGCCGCCACCCGCGGACTCGGCGGCCGCACCGTCGGGAGCCAACGAAGCGCCCGCGCCGACCGAGACCACGCCGGAAGCGGCGGGTGAGGCGAGCGACCTCGTGTGGCACGTGCCGGAAGAGGGCAAGCGCTTCGTGGCGCCGGTGGGACCGGAGGTCGAGCGCCCTCTGCACTTCATCCCCGCGCTGCGCTTCCGGCCGATGTACTTCATCGACGCCGAAGAGATCGAAATCGAAGCATCGGTACGCGTCGGCATCGAACACATTGCCGGCACCCTGGGCGTCGTGACGATCGGCGGCGACCCCGTCCCGCTCGCCGGCGTGGAAGCCGCCGGGTTCTTCGGCATCGACGTGTTCGCGAAGGACGGTCTCTCGGCCCAGGTCCTCTTGCCGGACATCGCACTCGCCGCGATCTTCGATCGGGATCTGATCCTGCGCGCCGGCAGCGGGCTCAGCGGGTTCCGCGTGACGAAGTGCATGGGGCCGATCAGCGTCGTCGGCCAGCTGCGCCTGCCCATCGTCGACGTGTGGATGGTCCCCGACAACGACTTCGAAGACCCGGTGTTTTCGATTGGGACCATGCTCGAGATCGGTATTGCGCTGTGACCGTTTGACAGCGCGGCTCTCCCGGTAGAGACCGCGCCAGATCCCCGCGCGCCCATCCAAAGGTTGACGCCATTCCGGTGGCGCTGCACTAGACGAAATCCCATGACGATCGAGATCCGCGAAACGCCCATTGGCGGAAACGTCCAGAGCTTCCTCGACGTCGTCGACTACGTGTATCGGGGGGATCCGAACTACGTCCGGCCGCTCGATCTGGACATGAAGCAGCGCCTGACGCACAAAAACCCATTCTTCGATCACGCCGAAGGCGTCTTGTTCACCGCGCACCGCAACGGCTGGTGCGTGGGGCGGGCGAGCGCCCAGATCGACCGCGAGCACCTTTCGCACCATCACGACGACGCCGGGTTCTTCGGCTTTCTCGACACCATCGACGACCAGGAGGTGGCAAAACGTCTGCTGGACAGCGCCGCCGAGTGGCTGAGAGCTCGCGGCATGAAGCGCATGCGCGGCCCGCTCTCCTTCGGCATCAACGAAGAGCTCGGCTGCCTGGTCGAGGGCTTCGACACGCCGCCGATGATCTTGATGCACCATCACCGGCCGTATCAGGGTGGGCTGATCGAAGGCGCCGGCCTGCACAAGCTGAAGGACTTCTACGCCTGGCGCTACGTGGTCGGGGACCTTCCGCCGCGCGCGCAAAAGGCCCACGACGAGGTGGAGGCGCTCCCGGAGGTCAGGTCACGTCACATCGACATGAAGAACCTCGACGCCGAAGTTCGCACGGTGATGGAGATCTTCAACGACGCGTGGGCCGACAATTGGTGCTTCGTCCCCTTCACGGAGCGAGAGCTTCAAAAGCTCGCCGACGACCTGAAGATGATCGCGATTCCGGCCCTCACCTACATCACCGAGGTCGATGGCGAACCGGCCGCCGTCGCCGTTGCGCTGCCGAACGTCAACGAATTGATCAAGGACATGGGCGGCAGCCTGTTTCCGCTCGGCTTGCCCAAACTGCTCTGGCGCTTGAAGGTGGTGGGCCCGAAGACCGCCCGCCTCGCCATCCTCGGCATCAAGAAGAAGTTTCGCACCCAGCGAAAGTACGCGGGGCTCAGCATCTACCTCTACGCGAAGATGAATCGCGTCGGCCGGGACCTCGGCATCCAGTGGGGCGAGCTTTCCTGGACCGTCGAAGACAACGGCCCGGTCAACGTCGGCATCAAATTCATGGGCGGCAAGATCTACAAGCGCTACCGGATCTACGAACGGGACCTATAGAGCCTGCATGACGATCCTCCTGACGGGTGCCACCGGCTTTCTGGGCTCGCACGTGGCCGAACGGCTGTCGGAGGCCGGCCGTCAGGTGCGCGCGTTGGTGAGGACCACGAGCGACACGCGTTTCTTGCGCACGCTCCGCGGCGTGGAGCTCGCGGAGGGTTCGGTCGAAGACCGTGCGGCCGTTCTGTCGGCAGCGCGCGGTGTGACCGGCATCGTGCACGCCGCCGGCCTGGTGAAAGCGAAGACTCCCGACGATTTCATGCGCACGAACCTCGGCGGGACGAACAACGTACTCGCCGCCGCGCTCGAGAATCGCGCGTCCGTTCGGCGCTTCGTGCTGGTCTCGAGCCTGGCGGCGCTCCGCCCGAGCGACGGCGAGGGGCGCCCGATCGCGGAGGACGTGGAACCGCTGCCGGTCACGAACTACGGGCGCAGCAAGCTGGCTGCCGAGCGGGCCGTCACGGCGCAGAAGGACGCACTGCCGGTCGTCGTGGTCAGGCCACCCGCGATCTACGGTCCGCGCGACCGTGAGATCCTCGCCTTCTTCAAGTCGATCAAACTCGGCGTGCTCCCGCTGCTCGGCTCGACGAAGAACAAGCTCAGCATGATCTACGGCAGTGACTGCGCGGCGGCCTGCGTGGCGGCGCTCGATGCCGATCTCCCGTCCGGCACGGCGCTCCACGTGGACGACGGCGCGGTGCACACGATGGAGGAGCTCATCATGCTGACCGAATCCGCGATGGGCCAGCGCGCACGCTTTCGCTTCCACCTCCCACGCCGGCTGGTGGAGACCGCCGCCCTGGGTGCCGAGATCTACGGAAGGGCGACCAACAGCGCCGTGATGCTCACGCGAGACAAATGCAACGAGCTATTCGAGCAATGGGTGTGTGACGGCACGCGGGCACGGAGCCTGCTCGGCTGGGAGCCTCGCGTCTCGTTCGAAGACGGCATCGGCCGCACGGTCGCCTGGTACCGGCAGGCCGGCTGGCTGTGAGCACCCCCGCCACGAAGATTCCTCAGGCGTCACCCTCGTGTCACGGAACTGTCACCCGGAAAGAGCGGAAATGAGCCAGAAGATGCCGCAGGCGTGCCCATGACCCACCTCGAAGAGACGCTCGAGCGGGACGCCAAGCGTATCCGCCGGAAGATGCAGGAGATGGCGGGCCTCTGCGGCATGGCGCTCGAGGGCTGCTTGCGAGCGCTGACCGACAAGAACAGGCAGCTCGCTTACTCGGTGATCATGCGGGACCAGCGGATCGACGAGCTCGAGAAGGAGATCGACCGCCTGTGTCTCGAGTTCATCCTGCGCCAGCAGCCCGTCGCCGGCATGCTCCGCTTCATCTACGCGACGATCAAGGTCAATTCGGAGCTCGAGCGGGTCGGTGACTACGCCGAAAGTATGGCGCGCCAGATCCTCCAGCTCGCCGAGCTCGAGGAAGTGGTGGTGCCGATCGATCGGTTCCGCGAGATCGCCGGCCTGGCGATGCCCATGTTCCACGGCGCGGTGGAAGCCTTCCTCGCTCAGAACGTCGAGCTCGCCAGAACGACGATGGAGAGCGAGGACACCGTGGACCGCCTTCGCCACGACCTCAACGAGCTCTTCCTCGCGCAACATCAGGAGCGGAAAATCCCGCTCGAAGCGCTGTCTCCGCTGATGGCGATCGTGAACCGCTTCGAACGCGTCGCCGATCAGGCCAAGGCCATCTGCGAAGAGGCGATCTACGTCAGCACCGGCGAGTACCTGAAGCATGCCGGCAGCGAGGTTTTTCGGGTTCTCTTCGTCGACGAACACAATGCTTGCCGTAGCCAGATCGCGGAAGCCATCGGCTCGTCGCTCGGACAGCCGAAATTCGTGTTCACGAGCGCCGGCCTCGATCGCCAGCCGATCGATCCCGAGACGGTGCGGCTGCTCAAGGAGCGCGGCCTGGACACCACGCCGCTGACGCCAAAAACGGTCGAGCAGGTTCCCCACCTCGACCACTATCAAATCGTCGTGGCGCTCGCGAAGGAAGCGCATCGCGTGTTTCCGACGCCACCGACCAAGGCCGTGTGCCTCGACTGGAGCCTGCCCGATCCGTCGAAGCACCAGGGCCCTCCGGAAGCGATTCGCGCGGCCTACGAACAGACGTTCCTGACCCTCGAGGGCCATGTGCGTGACCTCGTCGAGGCCGTCCTCGGAGACGGCTAGCAAAGAGAACAGCCAACCATGACCATCGTCGCCTCGATCCCCTCGCTCGGTACCGTCACCACTCCCCTGCGTCGCGTCCTGTCGCTGGGCCTCCTGGCGCTCCTCGCGGGCGGCGCGTGCAAGAAGGCGGCACCCTCGGGCGAGGGGACGACGGGATCGGCGACCGAAACGGGCAAGAAGCTCTCGATTCAGAACATCGGGTCGGACACGATGGTGAACCTCGCGCAGGCGTGGGCCGAAGAATACGCGAAGGTCGAGCCGAACGTCTCGGTCGAGGTGTCGGGCGGCGGCTCCGGCGTCGGCATCGCGGCGCTGATCAACAAGACGGCGGACATCGCCAATTCGAGCAGGAAGCTCGAACCGGCCGAGGAAGAGAAGGCGAAGCAGAGCGGGCACGCCACACCCACGGAATTTCTGGTCGGCTACGACGGGCTCGCCATTTACGTGAGCAAAGAGAACCCGCTCGAGCAGATCAGCGTCGAGGAACTGGGTGAGATCTATCGCGAAGGCGGGAAAATCACCAAGTGGTCCGAGCTCGGCGTGAAGGCCATCCCAGGCTCGAAGAGCGACGACATCATCCGCATCAGTCGCCAGAACAACTCCGGCACCTATCACTACTTCCGCGAGACCGTGGTCGGGAAGAAGAGCGACTTCAAGCAAGGCTCGCTCGACATGAACGGCTCGAAGGACGTCGTCGAGCAGGTCGCGAAGACGCCGGGCGCCATCGGCTACGCCGGGCTCGGCTACGTCACGCCGCAAGTGCGGATCGTCAAGGTCTCCAAGGTGAAGGGCGAGGCCGGGGTGCTGCCGAGCGTCGCGACCGTCCACGACAAGAGCTACCCGATCTCGCGCCCCATGTTCATGTACACGCCCGGCGCGCCTGCTCCACACGTCAAGAAATACATCGACTGGACGATGTCGCCCGCGGGGCAGAAGCTCGTCGAGCTCACCGGGTACGTGCCACTCGTGAGGTAGGCACCCATGGAGCAGCAAGCAGTGAAACTTCCCGGAAAGTCGATGGCGAGCGAGCACCCGCACGCCGCGCGCTCGGCCCGGGCGCGCCGTCGTGCCTGGGAGGGGCCGCTCGAGCACGGCATCGAGGCTCTGATCCGCTTGTGCGGCGTGAGCGCGATCCTGTTCGTGTTCGCGATCTTCTTCTTCGTGGTGCGCGAAGGTGTCGGCATCCTCGGCGACCTCGACGTCGGCAAGTTCCTCTTCACCAGCGAGTGGTACCCGACCTCGCTCGGCAACGTGCGGTACGGCGTGTTCGCGCTGATCGTCGGAACCTTCAGCGTGACCGTGCTGGCGATGCTGATCGCGGTTCCGTTCGGCCTGGGCGGCGCCATCTTCGTCTCCGAGTTCACGAGCCCGCGGGTGCGAGAAACCCTGAAGATCATCATCGAGCTGCTCGCCGCCATTCCCTCAGTGGTGTGGGGCTTCATCGGCCTCTCGGTGATGAACCCGCTGATCCAGGAGATCTTTCACGTTCCGATCGGACTCAACGTGCTGAACGGCGCGATCCTGCTCGCCCTGATGAGTGTGCCGATCATGGTGAGCATTGGCGAGGATGCGCTGAAAGCGGTCCCAGACTCGTACCGGGAGGCGGCGCTCGCCATGGGTGCGACCCGTTGGCAGGCCGTGCACCGCGTGCTCCTGCCGGCAGCCAAGAACGGGTTGCTCGCGGCCGTCCTGCTCGGTGTCGGCCGCGCCGTCGGCGAGACGATGGCGGTGCTGATGGCAACCGGGCACGCCGTGAACATCCCGACCAGCCCCTTCGACCCGGTGCGGACCCTGACCGCGACGATCGCGGCCGAGCTCGGCGAAGCATCGGTCGGGTCTGCCCATTACCAGGTGTTATTCGTGATCGGCATCCTGCTTTTCACCATCACCTTCGTGGTCAACCTGACCGCGGATTTGATCGTGAAGGGTCGGGGGAGGGACTAGCCGGTGTTCACGGAAACCGCGTTCATCCGCACCAAGCGCCGGCAAGAGCTGGCGATGAAGATCTTGTTCGGCCTGATGGCCTTCGCGATGGTGCTGCCGCTCATCACGATCGTCACGTACCTCTTCGTGCAAGCCTGGCCCCTGCTCTCCTTCGACTTCCTGCTGTCGAACCCGACCCACGGGATGAGGAAGGGTGGGGTCTGGTCGGCGCTGCTCGGCACCCTGTACCTCGTGACCACGTCTTTGCTGATCGCCGCGCCGATCGGCGTGCTGGCGGCGGTCTACCTCAACGAGTACGCGAAGAAGAACCTCTTCACGCGCATCGTCAACCTGGCGGTGGTGAACCTCGCCGGCGTACCGAGCATCGTCCACGCCCTGTTCGGCCTCGGCGCCTTCGTGCTGTTCGCCGGCGTCGGCCGCTCGATCCTCGCCGCGTCGCTCACGCTCGCGATCATGACGCTGCCGGTCATCATCGCGAGCACGAAGGAGGCGCTCTCCTCGGTCCCGATGTCGTTTCGCGAGGCCTGCTGGAACGTCGGCGCGTCACGATGGCAGACGATCCGCGGCGTGGTGCTGCCGAACTCGGTGAGCGGCATCCTGACCGGCGTGATCCTGCAGGTTTCGCGCACGGCCGGTGAAACCGCCCCGGTCATGTTCACCGGCGCCGTCTTCTTCAAGAAGATCGAAGAGGGCAACCTGCTCGGCTACAGCCTGAGTGACCAGTGCATGGCGCTCTCGATGCACCTGTTCACGATCACCACGCAGGTGACCGACGCGCCCCACGCGCTCCCGTACGCCACGGCCGTCGTGCTTCTCGGCAGCGTGCTCGTGGTCAACGCGACGGCCATCCTGCTGCGGGTCCGTCTGCGCGCGAGGAAGCGATGGTAGCCGCGACGCCGCCCGTCCCGCCGAAGATCGAGGTCCGTGACCTTCGGCTGACCTACGGTGCGAAAGAGGTGATCCGCGGCATCTCGTTCGACGTGCCGCCGAATGAAATCTTCGCCGTCATCGGCCCCGCCCAGTCGGGCAAGAGCTCGCTTTTGCGCTGCCTGAATCGCACCATCGAGTTCATGCCCGACGCGCGCATGTCCGGCTCGATCCACATCGACGGCGCGAACGTCGCCCAGACGAAGAACGTTTACGAGCTCCGCCGGCGGGTCGGCATGGTCGCCCCGTTGCCGGTAGGCCTGCCGCTCAGCATCTACGACAACGTTGCGTTCGCACCGCGAGCGGCCGGCCTGCGCGACAGGGATCTCCTCGATGAGCTCGTCGAGCGTTGCCTGCGCCAAGCCGCGCTGTGGGACGAGGTCAAGGATCGGCTTCACACGCTCGGCACCAAGCTTTCGGGCGGCCAGCAGCAGCGCCTCACCATCGCCAGGGCGTTGTCGCACGAGCCCGAAATCCTGTGCCTCGACGAGTTCTCGATCGCGATCGACCCGGTGACGACGATGAGGATCGAGGACGTGCTGAAGGAGCTCAAGCACGTGATGACGATCGTGCTGGTGACGAACCTGGTACAGCAAGCACGTCGTCTCGCGGCCCACACCTTGTTCCTGTGGAACGGCGAAATCGTCGAGCAGGGCACGACCGACCTCATGTTCTCCGACACGCCCAAGAGCCGGAAGACCTACGACTACGTGAACGGCATTTTCGGATGATGGCTGCCTCCGCGCGCTCGGTCCCGCCGCCGCCCGAAACGCTCGAAGGCGAGGGCATCGAAACCCGAGATCTGAATCTCTGGTACGCGGATTTCCAGGCGCTGATCGGCGTCAACCTGAGCGTGAAGCGCGGGCTCATCACCGCCTTGATCGGACCTTCCGGCTGCGGGAAGACGACGCTCCTCCGCTGCTTCAACCGCGTGAACGAGCGCTACGGCTACGTGCGGACGACCGGAGAAATCCGGATCCTCGACAAGAACATTTACGATCCGGACGTTTCGCTGGTGGAGCTCCGAAAGTCGATCGGGATGGTGTTCCAGCGCCCGAATCCGCTGCCGATCTCGGTCTACGAGAACGTGGCGTTCGGCCTACGGATCCACCACCCGCGAGGCGCGCTGAAGAAGGCGGCCGTGGACGAGGCCGTCGAGAAGGCACTGACGGAGGTCGGCCTGTTTCGCGACCTCAAGGACCGCCTGCACTCCCGCGCGACCGAGCTTCAGCTCGAGCAGCAACAAAAGCTCTGCATCGCGCGCCTTTTGCCGGTCGAGCCGCGGGTCATCCTGATGGACGAGCCCTGCTCCGCCCTCGACGTGGAGGGAACGCGAGCGATCGAGGAGCTGATGTGGACCCTGCGCGGGCGCTACACGATCGTGATCGTGACGCACAACATGGCGCAGGCCCGGCGGGCGAGCGACGAGTGCGTCTTCATGCTGCTCGGCGAAATCATCGAGCACCGCCGGACGGAAGACCTATTCTTGACGCCCGGCGACAAGCGCACCGCGGAGTACGTCGAGGGACGCTACGGTTGAGCGCGGGCGCCCGTGAGGCGACCGATCCAGGGGGCTAGCCGCCCGAGTCCCACTCGCAGACGTAGGGCAACATCGAGCCGCAGATCTCGTCGTTCCAGGCGCCCGACGAGCTCTCCTGCATGAAGCCGCAGTGCTCGTAGCAGGTGCCCGATCCGCTCGGACAGGTCTTCTCGTAGTTGTTCGGCTCGCCGCTCGTCCAGCCGTTGAACTGACCGATGTCCTCACCCGTGATCCACGTGGACGCCATTCCGGTACCGGGTGCGTCGTCGGCGAGGCCGTCCGTGGCACCGATCCACACGTTTTGCATGGCGAGGCCCCACACGAAGTCTTGCTCGGCCTGGGAGGTGATGGTGACCAGATGTCCGCCGGGAGAGAGCGACATGCACGCCTGCCGAGCGGTCGACCAGGTCGTAGCGCCCGTATTCAGGAGGTAGCAATGGCCGCCATTCGCTTCGGCCTGGATCGCGTCGCAAGTCGCGGGCCCACCGCCGCTCCCGCCACCGGCACCGGCACCGCCCGTGGAGCCAGCCGTACCGCCGTCGCCGCTTGCCCCGCCCGTGCCAGCTCCGGCCGTGACCGAGCCGCCCATACCGGCGCCTTCCCCTGCCGTACCGCCGGCGCCGGCACCGCCCGTGCTGCTGCCCGCCGTTCCGGCAACGCCGCCCACGCTCGAATCACCGGCCGTGCCGCCTGCGCCGCCGGTGCCGCTGCCGCCGCCTGCGCCACCTGCGCCACCTACGCCGCCCGTCGCGCCGCCGACGCCGCCAGACCCTCCCGTTGCTCCGCCGCTACCGCCGTTACCGCCGCTACCGCCCGTGGCTGCATTGCCTCCGGAGCCGTTGTCCTCAGGCTCGTCGAGGGTGAAAAAGTCACAGCCAACGACGGCGAGCGCCAGCGGCAAGATGAGGCGAGGGCGAAAGATCATGCCCTAGATTAGCCTTGCCGATGCCCGCCGCGCCAGTCGGGCCGAGGCCGACGGGCGGCGGCGCACACGGATTTTTCTCATTCTGGGGGTGGCATCTCGAGTGGTGCGCGACCGGCGCGCGCGCGAAGCTTGTTGATCGCGGTGAGCACCCGCCCGCGCCCGAGGAGCCGCCGAACCAGACCGCGCTTTCCGGGGAGATCGAGCAGCATCACGCCGGCGAGGATAGTGATGATGCCCTGGCCCGGCAGTACCAACAGGGCGAGACCGATCACCACGAGCACGGCGCCCGCCGCATTGCGCACCACGAAGAGAATCCATTTCCACGGTGTCTTTTCGACCTGGCCGCTCGAGCTCGCGCGCACGAAGTGATCGGCGGGTAGGCGCACCAAGTACCAGGGGACACCGAGCACTCCGAGCAGAAATGCGAGCACCGAACCGACCGCGATCCCCCAAAGCACCCCGCTCGAGAGGTGCTCGCGAACGAACGCCTGGACCCCCTCGAACACTACCCTCGCGATCCTCGCGAGCGTGCGGCGTGGATCGCGGCGAGCGCGGCTCGCGCCTTGTTCCAGGTCTCCTTCGCCTCGAGCTCGGGGATGCTGTCGGCGACGATGCCGGCGCCGGCCGTGACCTCGAATCGATCGCCGACCATCACCACCGTGCGAATCGCGATCGCGAGATCGAGGTCGCTGCCCGAAGTGACGTAGCCGATCGCGCCGCCGTACGCACCGCGGGGCCCCTTCTCGAGCTCGCGAATGATCTGCATCGCCCGCACCTTGGGCGCGCCGGTCAACGTACCGGCGGGGAACGTGGCGCGCACCACGTCCCAGGGGCCGAGCTCCGGCGAGAGCTCGCCGCGAACCTCGCTGACGATGTGCATCACGTGGCTGTAGCGCTCGACGAGCAGCTGCTCGGGGACGGTGACGGTGCCGGGTTTTGCCACGCGACCCACGTCGTTCCGCGCGAGATCGATCAGCATCACGTGCTCGGCTCGCTCCTTCGGATCATCCAGGAGCTCCTGGGCGAGCGCGGCATCCTCGGCGGCGGAGCGGCCGCGGCGTCGCGTCCCCGCGATCGGCCTCAGCGTGACGACGCCGTTCTCGGCACGCACCAGCGTCTCCGGGCTCGCGCCGGCGATGGCCAGCGGGGGCGCGCCGGCGTGGGCCGGGAGCTCGAGCAGGTACATGTACGGTGCCGGCGAGAGCACACGGAGCGAGCGGTACACGTCGAACGGATCGGCCCCGTTCGCGGGAACGGAAAAGGTGCGCGCCGGGACGATCTGAAAGGCATCGCCCGCGCGGATG
>Ga0315910_10000362_pt1 | contig 46577 bp, 29 predicted proteins | sample EdamamesoilMG_FD_204470 | JGI IMG/M metagenome (GOLD analysis project Ga0315910, IMG submission 204470) | Garden soil microbial communities collected in Santa Monica, California, United States - Edamame soil | ecosystem: Environmental > Terrestrial > Soil > Garden | place: USA: California... | reverse complement strand
TCTTGATGGCAGGTGCGGCATAGGTTTGGCGCTTGCGCCGCGCCCAGGAATTGATGCGGCGCGTGACATTGGGTGCACGCTAGGTCCTTGCCGCCGTGGCCTCCCTGCTTATGTGGCTCCCCGTGGCAACTGCCGCAGGGGGTCAACCCATCGTGCATCTTACCCTTGGGCCCAGAGCTGGGGTGCAGGTCGTGGCAACTGGTGCAGGGGCCCGCCATGCCGGAAAGTATGGGATGATCCGTTTTTCGGTCTTGATGGCAGCGCGCACAAGCTTGTTGCGCTGAGGCCTTTACATTGTGCGGAGAATGACAACTGGTGCACGCGCTATGCGCGGCCACGCGCGGAGCTCCCAGCGTGGGATGCTTCTGGTGACAGCCTTCACATGATTTAGAGGCCGAGGCGCGCAAATCATGACGATGGTGGCAATCAGCGCAGCTCTCGTGTCCGCCCGTGAACGTAGCGGCCCCTGGGATTTGCGGTGCGCCCTCCACCCGGTGACCTTGATGACACGTTGGACATGCCTGGCCCGCGGTCGACGCTTCACTGTGCGGACGATGACAATCCAAGCACTGGTCCACAACGGGACGTGATGGATCTGAGCGGGCACCGTGCTGCAATTGAACTTGGTTGTGGCAGCCCGTGCACGATTGCGCCGTCATGGGCTTCTCCCCATGCGGCTGATGACAAGACAGGCACGGCTGATCGGCATGAATGGTGACCGCCGGGTGATCCCCCTGTGGCGCATGGTGACAGCGCAAACAATCCTGTGGACCCTGGAAGTACCCAGCCGCTCCACCCATGTCCTCGCCCAGCTCCACGGCCTCCGGTGCTGCAAACTGATGACAGGCGACGCACTCTTCGGTTTTGCGGGCGCTCGTGTGATGGGCGGGCAAATCGTGACACGACACACAAAGCTCAGCTGTCGGACGCCCCAGCTCTTCACCGGAGGTATCGTGACACTTTGTGCACGGAAGCCCCTGATCGAGGTGGAGCTGATGCCCCGGCGAGGAACGGTGCAGTTGCCAGCGTTCGCCTACCTGAATGGGCGCGGGGCCCCCGGGATCGCCGGTGCAGGAGAGCAAAGCAACCACGATCATCCAACTGTAGACCAACAATAGATTCCACGACGGACTGGAAGTCACAGAATGCGGTCGTGATGTCATGATGGTCCTCGAGCGGGGATCGCTCATTGTCTTTTAAACGACCACAGTCCTCTGGTCGACCCCCGGCAAACCCTGTACCCTTTGGAGGATGTCGGGGCTCAGCTGGATCACGGTGATCGCCGCGGGCAGTGCAGTGGCAATTCTGGGAGTGTATTGGCTCAAGCAGCCAGCTCTCACCATCGCCTGGCGCCTGCTGCTGTTCGTTGCCATCGCTGCACTGCCCACGTTGGCGGCCGGGACGTCCACGGTTGCAAGCCTGGAAAGGACCACAAATCGTGACTTCTGTGGTTCTTGTCACGTCATGGACGCGCACTACGCGGACGCCACAGATCCCCAGTCACAATCCCTTGCGGCACGTCACACCCGCAACGCGATGTTCGGCGAAAAGAGCTGCTACAAATGCCATGCCAATTACGGAATGTACGGCTACGTGCTGACCAAGATGGACGGCATGGGCCATGTGCGTCACTACTATTTCGGTGAGTACGGCGACCTCACGCTGGATGAGGCGGTGCAGAAAATCCACATCAAAAAGCCGTTTCCCAACTCAACGTGTTTAGAGTGCCACGCAGGCACCGGTAAGTTGTGGCAAGCGGTTCCTGACCATCGGGCCGCAGGGGACGCCGCGCGCAGTGGCCGGGTCAGTTGTTCCAGCGTGGGCTGCCACGGCGCCGCGCACCCGTTCAGCAAGGCGGCGCACGCCAAGGCTCACAGTTGGAACATGTGGTCTCCCACATATCCCACGCAGGAGGCGCTGCAATGAAGTCCGTTTCCGCCCTGCTTGCCTGGGCCACTCCTAAGCGGCTCTTGGCGGCGGCGTCATTGTGCACTGTGGGCGGTTTGGTATTCATGGTGACCCCCAGCTTCGTCGAAAGTCCGCTTTTCCTCATGGCGTCGCTCTCCCTGGCGCACGTGCTGGGGCTCAGCGGTGTGCTGCTCTTCGGTGGCGCCATCCTGCAAGAGGTCGTGACGGGTAGGCGCCTCTCCACCGCGCCGCGTATTCCCACTGCTGTCGACCGTTCAGCAGCGGGTCGGCGTCCTCCGGACTGAACGCGACCTGTTCTTCGCTGGGCTGCGCGCGTGGCGGGGCACGTTGCGCCACACCGTGCGGCACCCATTCACGGGCTGGGCAGGTAAAAGGTCACCTCTCCGTCCACATGCAGCTCCGGATGGGTGAAGGTGCCGTCCTTGGCGATGTTCTTGTGGCAGTCACTGCAACTGTCGGTCTCCGGATGCGGATCAGGTGGAGGCTGGCCGTGGCAGCCATCGCACGCGGCCGGTCCATCGCTGCGATCCGTCCATTTTGGCTCAGTCACTTGGCCACCCGACGGACGTCCGCCCACGAAGTAGCCGCCATGACAAAAGGTTTGTTTGCAAGTCTGCGTCTGAGCGTCGAAGTAGGGCGTCGCTTCAAACGCAGAGGCCACCCGACTCGAAAAGATGATCTCAGCGGGATAGGGAGAGTCCATGTGTCCAGGGGCGTCCGTGGTCTCGGGGACCACATGGCACTCGCTGCAGAGCAGCGTGCGCGCCTGACCTGAACCACGCAGGTGTGCCTCGTGCGCGCCGTTGCCGCGCGCCTCAGGATCCGTCTCACCCGCAAGGTTGTAGGGAGGCGCAGCAAGCCACTGTGGATATTCTTCAGAAGCCTCCAACGTGCCCCCGTGACACTCCGTGCACTCCGGCTGCTGCTCCCATTTTTCAAAGCCGCGCGTCTCCAAGCATCCAGTGAGCGCCCAGCCGGCCCAACCCGTGCAGAACACGAACAGCACCGCGAGCCTGCCGCTCATAAGTCCCCCTGATGGCAATACTTGCACATCTCGTCCCCGGGGCCACGGCTGCTCTTCCAGCCTTGCGGATGCGGATTCCCCCCGGGTCCACCCACGCTGTGGCACTCGATGCAATTGGTCACAGGACCCTGGTCGTGACAACTCGCGCAACTCAAGATGTCGCGCCGCGCCGCGCGCCCATGGTGATTGTCCGCATTCTTGTTGGGGCCCATCCAACCTGGCGGGTGGGGGTTCTCCGATCCGACACGCCCTGCGCTGATGCCCCGCGCCTGATGGCAGGAGTCGCACGTCTCGACACGATGGCAGCTCAAGCAGCGCGCCGGCTCGGACTTGGCCTGCCAAGCATGGCGCGTGAGAAAGTCGGCAGGATGAATGAAGGACTTGTCGACCTGTTCTGCTTTGCGCACCTCTACACGCAAGCCTTGCGAGACATCGTGGCAGTCGTCACAACTCTCGGTGGTGTGGCACTGCGCACATTGCACAGTGGTCTTGAGCGCCTCAGTCGCGTGCTGTTTGTCCCAACCAGCGCCATGGCGCAGCATGGTTCGCGGGAACAGCTTCTTGAGGTCCGCGCTGTGGTGGCAGGGCGCGCACTCGCCGCGGTCCCACTGGTCTTGGTGTTCATGACACGCAAAGCACCTCTCCATTGGGGGGAAGGTGTTGCCCGTCTTGTCGGACACCAGACCTGCATGACAGGAAATGCATTGCCCTCCCACTTCGGGCATGGCCAAGTGTCGGTCGTGGTCGAACACGATAGCGGTCGCCTGCTTCGCCGCGGCCGAGCGCGGAGCGTTTAGACTCGCCTCGACTTTCTTGTGCTGCTGGGCATGACACTCCACGCAGTTCTCGTCGCTGGGGTGAGCCACCTGGCCCGGGGCGCGCTCAACGTTCACGTGGCAGCTCAAACACGTCAAGCACTCAGGCTGGCCCGGCTGACCACAGGCTAAGCCTAAGTGCTGCTGATGAACGAAGCGCACCGGAACGCGGGTGCACGCCAAAATGACCGCCAGCGCCAAAGCAGCCCACAGCACCCAAGAAGACCGATGGTTATGGTTCACCGTCGGCTCCTCTCGAACTGGTACTCCACGCGCGCCAAGGCCTGCAGATCGTAATCAGCGTAAGGTGAAGTGGTCAGTGAGCCTCCGATGCGCGCGTTCCAGGGCGCGTCCGGCTGATACGCAAGGTGAGCGGCATAAAATGAAGACGAACGATACCCTGAGATGGAGTCGTCGTAGCGATAGAAGTACGCATCACCGAGCAGCTTGAGGTCTTTAGGTAGACGGCAGCCCAGCGACGCCCGAAACATCCAGTAGCCGTTGTCACTGGTGTCCAGGCGCCCCAGCTCAGCTCGAGCAAAAAACGAGTCCTTGTCGTCCAACTGGTAGTGGGCGCTCACTTCCGCGCGCATGCCCGGTGAGCCCTCTTGGTACATTTGGCCGTAGGCAGACGCGTCAATCTTGATCCGGAGCGGCAGTTCGGCGCTCACCATCCCCCCAGCCTCGGTGATTTCCTCAAAGCCGAACACAGAAAGGACCGAGGCCTGCGAGAGCAGCAGCGACGGAACGGTGTGCAACACCTCTGCCCTCACGAACAAGCCGGCTGCGTCGCTCTGCATGGCCTGAACGATGGCGGCAAACCGCAGATCCGAAAACCGCGAAGCTTCGGTGCTGAACAATGCGTCGGCGCTCAGCTCCAAATGTTGGATCTTGGTGAGCGTGCCGGAAAACCCCATGTTGGCTTGCGCCGGCCCGGCTTGCTCCTGTTGATGGTGCACAGACACATGCAGCGATCCAACGTCCTGTCGCTCCCAGCCAGCGCGCACCCCCGCCAGCCAGTAGTCATTGCGGTCGACATGCAAGCGAGCGTTCGGATCGGTGGACCAGTCCTCGTACGACTGTCCCAGCTGGTGGTACCCATAACGCTGATTCCAGCGGGGCATCGCCGTGAGTCCTCCGTACACCTGCAATTGCAGCCCAAAACGGCTGCTTAATGCCAGGCTGCCACCGTCGAAGCGCGCGTAGCGCGCCGCGCCACCTGCCACCACCTGTCGCCCCAAGGACAGACTCGCCCTCTGCCATTTTTGTCGAATGAACGCCGACGCCACGTCCCAGGTGGCAGGCCGTGTGGCGTCGTCTGCTCCAGGGACCACCTGTCCAAAGGCCGCAACCTGGATCTCGAGGGAGTCTTGGCCCAGCGGCGAGTCCACGCCCAGCGCGTGAGCCGACAGTGATTGATGAATGGGTGCGAGGAACTGATCCTCCACGATGCTTCCGTTAGGACCCGGCAGCAGCGCGCGTTTGAACATCTGCACGTTGGTGACTGTGCGCCCCGTGAACTCGAAGAAGTTGCCCGTGGCAACCGAGTCAGCGCTCGGGGCGGTGCCCCCTACCGTCTCCTGGGCCAGGGCGGAGGCCATCCCTCCCCCTTCCCCTGCCATCAGAAAAGTGAGCAGCCCAACGCCCCATGCCTGCACGTAGCCGGCGCGCCAGCGGGCGCGCCTGTCTCTGCTTGGGGTCCTGGCCATCATCTCTACTTTTATCTCACTCACGTGAGACGAGGCAAAACCCCGCAACGTGACGCGAACCGCACGGAGGTTATCGCCACGGATCCATGGCTAGCAAATGATAACGATTATCAGAAACTCGCGAGCCTTCATTTCTCCTCTGTTACTAAGTGATGACATTCAAATCCGTCCCGACGGCCTACTCGGAGTTCCTTGAATCCCGCTACAGGATCGGATTGAATCCGACGAGAACTGCGGGACGGGGACTACATGACGCAACGAATACTCAACGGATTGTTGGTCGGCGCACTGAGTGTGGCCTTGGCTGCTGGCGGATGCTCCAACGATGACGGGGGCGACGGTGACGGCGACGGCCAAGGCGGGTTGGGCGGCGACAACGGAGACGGCGACAGTGAGGCCACCGGTGACGGCGACGGTGAGGGTACTGGTGGCAGCAGCGATGTTCGTCCGGGGATCACGGGTCCTGGCGTCAACATCACCATCCATTCAGTGAAGGTGAGCGACAAGGATGTGGCCACCGTGGACTTCTCGCTCGCCGACGACGCAGGACACCCCCTCGACCGCGAAGGTTTGCTCACCTCAGGAGCAGTTGCTCCCAGTTTCGTGCTGTCGTGGCTGGCTGAAAATGAAGACGGTGAGTCCCTGCAGTACACCGCCTACACCACACGGCTGAAGACGAGCACCGAGGGAGTGTCGGAGACCCAATCATCGACCGACCAAGGCGGCACTTATGAGATGGTGGAGTTTGGTCGCTACCGCTACACACTCGCCACCAAGATCGACATCGACGAGGAGCGCTCTCATCTCACTCACACTTTGGGCCTATACGCGACACGCACGTATCAAGACGTGCGCTACGTGGACAACGAGTTCTACAGCTGGGTGCCGGACGGTTCAGAAGTCGAGACGACACTCGACGTCGTGACCGACACGGCGTGCAACAGTTGTCACACTCGGCTCGAGTTCCACGGTGGCTCCCGGCGCGGCGTAGAAATGTGTCAGCTCTGCCATACGGAGACCAACTCCATCAATCCTGAGTCTGGCAACACCATCGATTTTCAGGTGATGATTCACAAGATCCATCGCGGTCAGGATTTGCCCAGCGTCCTTTCGGGCGAGCCATACTACTTCATCGGTTACATGGGCGCCCGGGAGGACTTCTCCGACGTGGCCTACCCGTGGGACATGCGCGACTGCACCAAGTGCCACGACGGTTCACAGGGTGAGCGCTGGATCACCCGGCCCGCACAAAAGCCGTGCTCGTCTTGCCACGACCGGACCTACTTTGGTGAGGGCGACGCGCCAGACGGCTGGACCAAACACACCGCCGGACCGCGCGACGACAGCGAGTGCATCGTGTGTCACGGGGAGGACTCGCTAGAGCCCATCAGTCAATCTCACTACACCAACTTTAGCAACCCTGAGTCGCCCGATGTCACGGCCAAGGTCCTTGGGATCACTGATACCGAGCCCGGCCAACAGCCGTCGGTCGAGTTTGAAGTCAAAATCAACGGCCAAGAACACGACATCTTGCTCGAGCCGCTCGATCGCATTCGAGTGCGCGTCTGGGGGCCCACCTCGGACACGAAACACTCATTTTTCGAGACCATCGACAAGACCACCGTTGCCTGCGCTGATCCCATCGTTCGCCCGTGCTTGGAAGCCGCAGATAGCAGCTTCATCTATCACGCGCTCTTCGCGATACCGGCGGACGCTGAGGGAACCTACACCGTCGGCCTCGACGGGCGCTACGTGCCCGACACCGTCAGTGGCGTTAGGTACCCCTTCTTGAACCCAATGTTGGATTTTGCCGTCAGTGGTGAGGCGACTCCCCGCCGCGAGATCGTCAGCACCGAACGCTGCAACAGTTGCCACGAGCACCTGGGGCCGCACGGTGGTGGCTACAACCAGGTCAACTACTGCCTCAATTGCCACAACACCACGGCCTATGTAGAGCCGGAAGACCTTGAGCCGGGTGACGAAGTCGAACTGTCTAGCTTGAACCTCAAGGACTGGATCCACGGCTTGCATAGCTCGGTGCGTTACCCCGCGCCGCTCAATGATTGCGCCCAATGCCACGTCGACGGTTCGACCGCGCTGCCGATAGTTGAGGGCGCTTTGTCCAGCACCTACGCCAGTGCGAGCTGCCCCAGTTCGCAGCCGGATTGCGCTGGCGTCGGCGGTGTACCCAACTTCCCCGAGGTGACCGAGACGACGGTTCCTCCCGAAAGCGCTGCGTGCACCAGCTGCCACAACACAACGGCCACCAAGGTCCACGCAGAAACCAACTCCAGCGCATCGGGTGAGGCGTGCACCACGTGCCATGGCCCCAACAAGGACCGCGACGTGGGCGTCGTCCACCAACTGGAGCCTTGATGAGCGGGCAACTCCTCATCTGGGCCGCGCAAGTCGCTCGATGGGGAGTCGTCCGGCAGGGAACAGTGTCAGGATGAGCATTGTGCAGCAGCGTTGCCCAGGTCCATGAGATCCGCGCCGCACGTCGGTCGGGGCTAGGGTTGTCCCAGTCCCGTGGGCTTGGGTCTTTGGCCCACGGCGCCCACGGCGCCGTGTCCACGTAGCTCGCACGGCGGCGCAACGTAGCTTGAACGCTGATTTTTCGCGCCTAGTTTGCACCTAGGCCACGGAATGCAATGTTATGACTGGCCCTGGGGGGGGCGCATCGCATGCAAGGGGCGCTGGCTGACAGTATCGACGTCTTTGAACGCCTGTTCACCTTATCACCGGATCTGATGTGCACGCTCGATTCAAACGGGCGGTTTGAACTCGTCAATCCTTCGTTCTCGGAGTTGGGATATCGGTCCGTGGACTTGCTCGCTCAGTCGTTCGTCCAGTTCATTCATCCTGACGACCGTGAGCAAGTAGCGCGCTTGCTCACGAGCCCAACGCCAGTTAGCGCTCCACAAGTTTTTCACACGCGCTTTCGAAGCAACGCTGGAGACTACCGCCACTTGGCCTGGTCCATGGTCTTTTCTGAGCGCTCCTGGTTCGCAGTAGCGCGCGATGAAACGCACGGTCATCGTGTAAGCGAGCACGTCCAAGATCTCAATCGATTTCTGGACGCGATCATCGAAAACATTCCCAACATGATCTTCGTCAAAGACGCCGAGCGTTTGGCCTTCGTTCGCTTCAATCGCGCGGGTGAAGACCTGGTCGGCGTGAATCGGCATGATCTTCTAGGCAAGACTGACTTTGAGCTATTTCCCGAGCAAGAGGCGCGGTTTTTCCAACAAAAGGACCGAGAGACACTGAACGGCAAAGTCTTGGTGGAGATCCCGGAGGAACCCATTGCCACAGCCCAAGGGGAGCGTTGGCTACACACCAAGAAGGTCCCCATCTTGGACGAACAAGGAACACCCAAGTTCTTACTCGGCATCTCCGAGGACATCAGCGCGCTCAAGCACACCCGCGAACAATTGGCCAAATCGCAAGAGGAAGCGCAGGCACTGAATCGCGAATTGGAATCCTTCAGCTACTCGGTCGCTCACGATTTGCGTGCGCCGCTGCGCAGCATGGATGGCTTCAGCCAAGCTATCCTCGAGGACTACGCGGACAAACTGGACGCGTCAGGGCGCAAGTACTTGGGCTACATCAGGCAGTCCGCTCAACATATGGCGCAGCTCATCGACGACATTCTCACTCTCTCACGGGTCAGCCGGAGCAACATGGCCGTGGAGCCCACCAACTTGTCGCAATTGGCCCAGCGTTCACTAGATCGATTGCGACAGTCACAGCCACAGCGTGCCGTTGAAATTGTGGTTGAAGAAAACCTATGTGCCGATGCGGACCCGCGACTGCTGGGCATCTTGTTCGATAATTTGCTGGAAAATGCCTGGAAATTTACCAAGAATCGTCCGGTGACGCGCATACACGTCGGACAATTGAACGGCCAAGCTCAACCTACGTTTTTTATCCGCGACAATGGGGCGGGGTTCGACATGAGCTACGCAGATAAGCTGTTTGGCCCCTTTCAACGCCTACATTCTAGCCACGACTTTGAGGGCACGGGTATAGGGCTTGCTACGGTGCAGCGCATCATCAACAAACACGCAGGTTCTGTTTGGGCAGAAGCAGTCGTCGATCAAGGTGCTACATTTTACTTCACCTTGGCACGAGGAGAGTCAGCGCATGTCTAGTGCGAACAGAGACTCAGTCATCCTTCTTGTCGAAGACAACCCCCACGATGAGGAGCTCACGTTACGTGCCCTCAAGAAGAGCAATGTCGTCAATGAGGTCGTTGTCGCGCGAGACGGCGCCGAAGCCCTCGATTATTTGCGAGCGACGGGAAAGTACAGCGACCGCAACATCGAGGACACGCCCCAGGTCGTCCTATTGGATCTCAAATTGCCCAAGATAGACGGGCTTGAAGTGCTGCGGACCATCCGGGAGGACCCGCGTATCCGGCTGATTCCCGTGGTCATCCTCACGTCATCCATCGAGGAGCAGGATATCGTGAATGGCTACGGGCTGGGCGCCAACAGCTACATCCGAAAGCCGGTCGACTTCACCCAATTCACCGAGGCCGTGCGTCAGTTGGGCATGTATTGGCTGCTCATGAATCAGCCACCACGTCCTTGGTCGAGCGGCTCATGACATCGAATCTCAAGATACTGATTGTTGACGACAATGAGCAAGATGCTGCTCTGGTCATACGCACCTTGGCCAAAGGCGGCATCCAGGTGGAGTCGCGTCGAGTCGAGACCGAAGTAGAGATGAGGGAACAACTGCTGTCCAAGAGCTGGGACGTCGTCATTTGCGACTTCACCATGCCCAAGTTCAGTGCCTTGTCCGCACTCCGCACTATGCGCAAGTTGGGTTTGGACCTGCCCTTCATCATCGTGTCTGGCACCATTGAGGAGGACGCCGCCGTAGAAGCCATCCGCGCGGGCGCGCATGATTTTGTGTCCAAAGGCAAGTTTGCCCGGCTCATTCCGGCGATTGAACGCGAAATCCGTGAAGCGCATGTGCGCGCCGAGAGCGCAAAGATGCGTCAACAACTGCTCATCTCCGACCGCATGGCCTCGATTGGCACCTTGGCGGCGGGGGTCGCTCATGAAGCCAATAATCCGCTCACCGCAGTGATCGGCGGTTTGGAATTGGCGGTGGAAGACCTCGACGAGATCGTCAGCGCCGGTCAGAAGCGTCAAGCAAAAACCGAGGAAGAAACGCTGCACCTCGCAACGCTCAAGCAGACGCTCGATGTTCTGATTGACGCGCTCGATGCCGCGGAGCGCGTAAGATTGATCGTTCGCGACCTCAAGGCATTTTCGCGCTCCGATGACGAGACGACTGGACCGGTCAACATCGAGCGCGCCATTGATGCGTCGATCCGTATGGTTCAAAACGAGGTGCGGCATCACGCGGGGCTCACCACGCGCTATGGGTCAGTACCTCTGGTGAGGGGAAATGAGGCGCGGCTCGGCCAGGTGTTTTTGAACCTGATCGTCAACGCCGCCCAAGCCATGTCTGGGACTCGTTTTGAGGACAACGAGATTGTCATCGTCACCGACCAGGCGAGCGACGGTCGAGTTCTGGTTGAAGTACGGGACAACGGCCCTGGCATTCCGCAGGAATTATTGGGGCGGATCTTTGATCCATTTTTTACCACCAAGCCCATCGGGACAGGGACGGGCCTCGGTCTCACCATTTGTCATCGCATCATCAGCGAGCTGGGCGGAGAGATCCAGGTGGAGAGCTCACCCGGCTGTGGCACGACGTTTCGCACGCTGCTGCCGCTCTACGTCCCCTCCCCACAACAGGAGCCGACGGCCGCCCCGCAGTCCGTGCGCCGTCGCGGCGCACGCATCTTGGTGATCGACGATGAGCCCGTCGTGGGGCAGCTCATCGCGCGCATGGCTGCAGGCGACTACGATGTCACCGCGGTGAGCAATCCAAAGCAGGCGCTGGATCTACTCGGCGTGGGCAACAATTTCGACGCTGTGCTCTGTGATCTGATGATGCCCGAGGTCACCGGTATGGACATCTACCAGCGACTTCAAGAGCAACCCCAGGACCTGCGCCCGCGTATCGCCTTCATGAGCGGTGGCGCATTTACGAAAGACGCTCGGGAGTTTCTGGATCGCGTCCCGTGTCCACACCTGGAAAAGCCCTTCAACCGCGCATCGCTCAATACCCTGCTCCGTGAGCTCCTCACCTAGCCCGCCGTTGAGCTTCTGAGTCTCCCGCGTGCACATCGCCCGAGCATGATGAACCTGGCGCGTCGTCGCGTCGCGTGTCATGGCTGCGCAACGAGACCATGACGGCCCAATTTCCTCTCTCACTTCTCGACCTCTGCGCAGTCGGACCATCGGAGACCATCGCCCAAAGTTTTGCTGGCAGCGTGGCTTTGGCCCAACTGGCCGAGCGCCTGGGCTACCGCCGCATTTGGTACGCCGAACACCACAGCATCCCTTCAATTGCTTCTGCCGCTACCTCCGTCCTCATCTCGCACGTGGCGGCTCACACCAAGACGATTGTGCTCGGCTCCGGCGGGATCATGCTCCCCAATCACTCACCGCTCACCATTGCCGAGCAGTTTGGTACCTTGGCTGAGCTGTACCCCGGTCGGATCGATTTGGGACTGGGTCGTGCACCTGGTGGTGACGCCGCCACGTTTTATGCACTCAGACGCACGCCTGACGCGGCAGAGCGGTTCCCTAAGGACGTGCTCGAGCTGCGCGGCCTGCTCAGTGATGAGAGTCCCATTGCCGGCGTACGCGCCATTCCTGGGCATGGCACCCACGTACCTCTCTATATCCTTGGGTCGTCTTTGTTTGGCGCTCAGTTGGCCGCGCGCCTGGGCCTGCCCTACGCGTTTGCCTCGCACTTTGCGCCGCAGGCCTTGGAGGAAGCTATCTACGTCTACCGGCGCGATTTTCAGCCCTCCTCGGCGGTGCAGCAGCCGTACGTCATGGCCGGCGTCAACGTGCTCGCCGCGGACAGCGACGCTGAGGCCCAGCGCTTGCTGGACACCACGCGGCGCAGCATCATCCGCAATCTCGCCGGTCGCGGAGCTTCGTCTGGCTTCCAGCTCGATGACGAAACTCTCGCTCAATCACCACACGCGGCCTTCGTACGCCAGATGCTGACCTACGCGGCGGTGGGTGACGCCCAAACGGTCCAGACTTATTTGCAACGATTCCGTGACCGCATTGAAGCTGACGAACTCATCACCGTGCACCACACACCCGACATTGCCACCCGCCTACGCTCTGTGGAAATCCTGGCCCAGGCGGCAGGGCTTTCCCCCTCAGTTCACTGAGACTGGACGGGCTGCGCTGAAATGGACGGCTGCCCTGACGGACGGTCGATATCCGTCACCTCAGATCGTTTGCAAGTTGCCGGCACCTAGATAAAGTACGGCCCCATGTTTTCACGTCTACTTCAAGTCTCATTCCTTGCTTCGCTCAGTGTCTGGATGGTGAGTGCCTGTGGGTCCTCCAACAAGGAGGGCACAGAGGGCGAGGCCTGTTACGCCAACGGCACCTGCAACGCCGGGCTCACGTGCCTCAGCAATACTTGTGTAGATGCCGACGGCGGTGATGGTGATGGAGAAGGCTCGGGCGGAGACGCGAACCTGCCCAGCGTGGATTTTGATGCTTGTTTCGAGTGCGGCGACGCGGCTTGTCCAGCGGAACGAGATGCCTGTGATGCGGCCAATGGTTGTTCCGAACTCCTCGAGTGCACCATCGGTTGCGGTGAGGACATCACCTGCAAGAGCGGGTGCAGTGTGGCCGGTCTTACGCCGCAAGAGCTCGCAGACGCGGGGAGCGCGGTCGCCAGCTACATGACCTGCGCGGTCGTTGCGTGCTTGGACGAGTGCACACCTCAGCTCGACACCGGTTCAGGGGGTTCCAGTTCAGGAGGCGCGGACCCGGGCTCGGGCGGCGCGGACGACGGTTCGGGCGGCAAGGCCAGTGGTGGCAACTCCACGGGGGGTCGTTCCAGCGGCGGCAGCTCCAGTGGCGGCGCTCCCAATCTGGATGGCGTGCTGATTTTCGACGGCGTCGGAGTGGGCGTGGGCTCGGAAGAGTTCGAAATCGACGGCGGTTTCTACATCCTCGAGGATAGCGTCACCGATGGCGAGCTGATCGCGGAGCCTGAGTACCATACGGATCTTGATCCACTCGACTCCGTGGCTGAGCCCAGCACGCTCGAGCTATCAGACTATCCGTGCGTCAGCGGAAGCGTGGCTCAGGTGGTCGATGCCGAAGGCGGCTTGTGCGAGACCAACACGGATGCGTGCGAGTGGGAGGCCTATTGGGGCGGCGGCATCGCGCTGACCTTGGACAGCACGGACGAGTCTTGGGACGCGGACGCGGTCGGGGTCACCGGGTTCAGCTTCATCGTGTCCGGTTCCACCAGTGGAGCGCCGCTGCGCTTCGTGGTCGAGGACACCGACGGCGAACAATTCTGCGTGGATGGTGTTCGTACTGGGTCCTCTGTGAGCATCGACTTCAGCGACCTGGAGCACGAGTGCTGGCAGCCGACGAGTCAAAATTTGGATCCGTCCAAGATCAGGAGCATCGCCTGGCAGTTCGTGCCCAATGCCTCCGAACCCTTCCCCATCGGCGAATTCTGCGTCGACAGCCTCTCCGTGCTCGACTGAGCCTGGGTGTGGGGCCGCACCAAGGGTGTGTCCCCCGCCCCAGGGCGCACCGTTACATCCGCAGCGCGGCCCAACCTGCGAGCGCCCAACCAGCGCACAGCAAGAGCCCACCGAGCGGCGTCACCGCCCCCAGCGCTCGCACCCCCGTGAGCGTCATCACGTACAGACTGCCCGAGAACAACGCGATGCCACTAGCAAAGCACAGCCCGGCCCACGTGGGCAAGGGTCCAGGGACACGGCTGGCCAAAAAGGCCACCAGGCCCAGCGCGAGGGCATGAGTCAAATGATAGTGCGCCGCGGTTTGCCACCACTCAATCCGAGCTGGACCATCTGAGAGCCCGCCAAGCCGCGCCTTGAGCCCATGCGCCCCAAACGCGCCGAGCAGCACGGCGACCAAGCCGTTGGCGCAGGACAGAACCAAGAGCAGCTTCATGTCCGGGGTGTACAATGCGGGGCTTGTCACAAGCAAGGTGAGTAATCCTCACTGATTCTCCACGATCGCCGAGCTGGGGATGAAGAACTGCGGCGGATCTTGGGCGATGATGCCGGGTAGCGCAACGGCGACGAAGTCCCCGTCCACGGGCCCTGTCAGCGTTATGGGAACACCGGACGCTACTTCTATGCCCAAGGGTGCGCGGCATTTGGGCTCGTAGAGTTCAGTGACTTCGGTGGTGCGGTGGGTGGGGTGGACAAAGACGTGGTAGTCCGCCCACATCCCATCGAACGGCTCGGTCACAAACACATCGGACCGCACCCAACCATCAAAATGATGCGCAATCGATAGAGCATCCCTGACATGAACCCATGATCCGTTACGCTCGATGACCCTGACCGCATCGGTCACCAACATCGGACGACTGGCAGACATATCGCGCATCACGATCTCTCCGCCTGGCGAAGCGTGCAGGTCGAATTGGCGGATGTACCCATCGATGCGGCGAGGACCATCCCCCGCCAATTTCTGTGCTTCAAGCCCAATATCTGTGCAAGCGAGTTGTTGAGGGTTCGCACCGCGCCAACCAACAGGCACCTGTTCCCCAGCGCGCCCCTGGACGTCCACCGTACCATTTGCGTCGACCCACACATGCTCAGGCACGAATTAAACGCGCTTGCGGAGATACGCGCGAAATCAAGCGGGCCGCGACGCAGGCAACTCCTCGGAGGTCGCTCCTTTCTAACTACCTAAGTCAACCATCGACTGATATACCGCCCAAGTTGATGGAGAAAGCAGACTTGGTGGTAGCAACTCAACCTACACTCAAGAGCATCTTGGAGACGCTGTCCAAGGCGCGATTGGTCGAGTTGGGGCGCTACGCGGGGGTTGGGTTGGACGGTGGGGGCAGCAAAGACACCCTGCTGTCGATCCTCGATCAATCACGCCAGGTGCGTCTCAACCAGCTCGTTGCTTGGCTGGGACGGGATGAACTACGGCGCGCCTGCGAGCGTCACGGCTTGCCCAGTGCGGATCGGTCTCGGCCTAACTTGGCGGCGCGACTCCTACAGGCAAGTGGCGTGGCGGATTCTGAGTCACCGCGCGGCATCTTTGGTGGACGTGACTTCAACCGGGCGGCCCCGGCACCTGGTGACGTCGTCCAGGTCAGACAGCGGCAGTACCTGGTCGAGGCCGTCTCACCCCCTCCGGAACCCAATCACGCGACAGTGGTTTCCCTGGTCTGCCTCGACGATGACGCGCAAGGACGCACGCTGTCAGTGTTGTGGGAACTCGAATTGGGCGCGCGCATCCTGCACCCCGAGGCGCACGGCCTAGGCGACGTGCGGCGCATGGACCCGCCCAGCCATTTTGGTGCGTATCTGCGCGCTTTACGTTGGAACTCAGTCACCGCCACGCGCGCTGATCTGTTTCAAGCGCCGTTTCGCGCCGGCATCAAGCTGCTCAACCACCAGCTCATTCCGCTCAAGAAGGCGCTTGAGCTCCCCCGCGCCAATCTGTTCATCGCCGATGATGTGGGGCTCGGCAAGACGATCGAGGCCGGGCTCATCTTGCAAGAATTGGAGCTGCGTCAGCGGGTCGAATTTGTCCTCATCGTCTGCCCGGCAAGCATCAGCTTGCAGTGGAAGAGCGAAATGGAGAAGCGCTTTGGTCAGCATTTTGAAATCTACGACCGTGCCTTCGTGGCGCAGCGCAGAAGCGAGCGCGGCTTTGGCGTGTTGCCTTGGGGTACCCACAATCGCTTCATCATCTCCTATCCATTGTTGCGGCGTGCGGAGTATTTTGAGCCGCTTTTGCAGCACATGGGCGCGCGACTCAAGAAGAGCTTGTTGGTCTTGGATGAAGCGCACACCGCCGCGCCCGCGTCATCCAGCAAGTACGCGATTGATAGCCGCATCACGGGCGTCGTGCGGGACTTGGCTCCGCGCTTCGAAAATCGCCTATTTCTCTCCGCGACTCCGCACAATGGGCACTCCAATAGCTTCAGCGCGCTGATGGAGATCTTGGATCCGCAGCGCTTCACCCGCGGGGTGCCTATTGACGGCACCTCGGGCGCGCTGTCCCAAGTGATGGTGCGCCGCCTCAAACGCGATCTGCGCAGCGCTGAACTGGGCGGCACCTCGTTTCCGCTGCGGCGCGTGGTCCGCATCGACATACCAGGCGAGCCCGATGAACTGCGTTTGGCCAAGATGCTCTCCGAGTACACGGCGCTCATGCGTCCCAAAAAGGGGCGTGGCCAGTTGGTCTTCATCAACTTGCAAAAACGCCTCCTCAGCAGCGTGGAGGCGTTTTATCGCACCCTTGACGCCCATGCAGAGCGCGTGGCCGCCGGCAACCTCGATCAGGAAGCCGCGCTCGATTTGAGCGAGGTGTTGGTCCCCGGAGCAGCCAGTTCCGATCCTGACGACACAGAAGCCGTCGATCAAGACGAAGACCAACTGGACCGCGAGCAAGACGCGGACGTGCGCCAGGCCACGGCACTCTTGCAAAGTCCCGCGGCCCGCGCCCGTGAACTGCTGGATGACATGCTCGCGCTCGCCAAACAGTTGCGTCGCAAGCCCGACGCCAAGGTCAAAGAGTTGCTCGCGTGGATCAACCAACACCAGTGCGACCACCTGGCTCAACCTGGTAAAGGCGCCCCCTGGGCGGACCGACGCCTACTCATCTTTACCGAGTACGCGGACACCAAACGCTATCTCGAAGCCGCGCTCCAGTCCGCCATTCAAGACACGGATCGCGGGGACGAACGCATCTTGGGCTTTCACGGCGCGATGAGCGACGAACAACGCGAGCAGGTGCAGCGTCATTTCAACGGCGCGCCCGCTGACTACCCCGTGCGCATCTTGATCGCCACGGACGCCGCGCGCGAGGGCCTCAACTTGCAGAACCACTGCGCCGACCTGTTCCACTTTGACATCCCGTGGAACCCGGCGCGCATGGAACAACGCAACGGGCGCATCGACCGCACACTGCAACCTGAGCCGGAGGTGCGTTGCCACTACTTTGTGTACACACAGCGGGCAGAAGACGCTGTCTTACAAAAGCTGGTGGAGAAGGTCGACACCATTCAAGAGGAGCTGGGTTCACTGGGCGACGTAGTGCTGCACCACGTCGAGCGGGAGCTCAGTGACGGCATCATGAGCACCACCGCCGCCCGGCTCGAGAAGGTGCAACCCAATGCCCAGGCACGCAAACAGGTCGAAGCCGAATTGGAGGCCCAGCGCGCGGACGTTTTGGCCCTACAGAAAGACACCGACACTGCGGCGCGCATCCTCAATGAGTCGAGAAAACTCATCGATTTTGAGCCGGAGCACCTGCACGCCGCGGTCAATGTAGGATTGGAGCTGGCCTCAACCTCGCCGCTTTTGGCAGTTGAGGATGAGGAAGTGAAAGGGCAACAGGTCTTCCAGCTCCCCCCGCTCGGCCCCAGTTGGACCTCGACCTTGGACAGTTTGCGCCCGCCCCGCGAGCGGGATGAGCCGCCCTGGGAGTGGCGCAAACATCCACCCCAGCCCGTCGTGTTCAAGCCTCTGGACCGCATGGGTGGGGAGCGCGTGCACTTGCACCTAGAGCACCCCTTCATCCAGCGCATTTTGACGCGGTTTCGCGCGCAGGGCTACAGCGCGCAGGACTTGAGCCGGGTCACTGTCATTCCCAATCCGCACGACGCGATCGTGCGCGTCATTGCGTTTGGGCGCGTGTCCCTGTTTGGTCCTGGCGCAGCGCGGCTGCATGATGAATTGGTGAGTGTGGCCGCGCAGTGGTTAGAGTCGAAGGGCGCCGGGCACCTGCGCCCCTTTGCCGATGAAGCGGATCGCCAAGCGCTCAAGACGCTCGAAGTACTGCTGCAGGCTTTGCCCCAGCCGGGGCAAGTACCTGCGCCCCTGCAAACACGCCTGCTCCAGAGTGCGGCAAGCGACTTTGCCCAACTGTGGACCGCCGTCGAGGACGAGGCAGAAGACCACGCCCACCGCGCCACGCAATTGCTCACCGAGCGCGGCCACACCGAGGCTGAAGCCCTCAAACAGATCCTGCTCGGACAACGCGCCACCATCGCGCGTACCCTCAAGGGACAGCAATTGGAGCTCTTTGCGGAGCTCTCCCCTGACGAAAAAAAGCAGTGGGAGAACGACAAGGAACACATGCAGAGCCGCCTCACCGCGATTGAGCGCGAACTTTCGACTGAACCGAAAGACATCGAGGCCCTCTACCAAGTCAGCCTGAAACGCCTGGAACCCATCGGGCTTGTGTATCTTTGGCCCACGACGAGAATGTAAATGAACCGATCAGAAGAGATCCACCGCATTGACGGTCGCGCCCGCACCATTCGCGAGCTGCTCGACGGGGCCCGGTACACCATTGACTCCTACCAGCGCGAGTACGCCTGGGAAGGCCGCCAGGTGCAAGAACTGGTGGATGACCTGACAGGCAAGTTCTTAGATTCATATCGTCTGGGCGACGATCGCAGGGCCGTCGAACACTACGGGCACTACTTTCTGGGCTCCGTCGTAGTCAGCCACAAGCGTAGTGAACGCTACATCGTCGATGGGCAGCAACGCTTGACCACGCTCACGCTGCTGTTGATCCACCTGCATCAGCTCTCTCGAGATCGGACTGACGTGGACTCCGTCGAGACGCTGATTTTCAGCAAGAAATTCGGCAAGCGCAGCTTCAACATTCACGTCGCCGAGCGCAACGCATGTTTGGACAAACTCTTCCTGGGGGAAACCTTCGACGCCAGTGACGCAAGAGAATCTGTGCGGAACATCAGCGCCCGCTATCAAGATATCCAAAGCTACTTTCCGGAGGAGCTCCGCGGCGAAGCTTTGCCCTACTTCGTGGACTGGCTGAAGGAGAACGTCCACCTCGTGGAGATCGAGACCTATAGTGACGAGGATGCCTACACCATCTTCGAGACCATGAACGATCGCGGGCTTTCGTTGACGTTCCCCGAGATGTTGAAAGGCTACGTCCTAGCAAAAATAAAAGACGAAACGGAACAACAGCGCATCAATGGCCTCTGGAAGGCGCGGATGCAAGAACTCAAAGATCTCGGCAAAGAGGAGGACAGCGACTTCTTCAAGAACTGGTTGCGTGGCCGTTACGCAGAAACCGCCCGCATGGTGGACAAGGGGGAGGAGAACAAGGATTACGAACGCATCGGCAACCAGTTTCATCGCTGGGTGCGCGACCAAAAAGTGCGGTTGGGGCTCTCGGGCTCCGAATCGTTCATCAAGTTCGTCGAGCGCGACTTGGATTTCTACGCACATCAAACGTTGCGCATCCGGCGTGCAGCCCAAACCTTCACGGACGGGCTGGAGGCCATTCGCTTCAACGAGGATCGGCAGTTCACCACGCAAACCCAGGTGCTCCTTTCCGTGCTTTCCCCCACGGATTCGAAGACGGACATCGACACCAAGCTGGCGTTGGTAGCCAATTACTTGGATATCTGGCTCGCTCGCCGCGCCTGGCATTTCAGGGACACGTCGCAATCCACTGTGCGCTATCCGATGTTCTCCCTCTGTCGGCGTCTGCGCGACAAGACACCCGAAGAGGTGTCATCGATCTTGTTGGAAGATCTGGTCTCCAACGACCAATACACCTTCGCCAAAAATCCGCAGCTGCGCATGCATCAGCAAAATCGCCTGCATATTCGCCACATTTTGGCGCGCCTGACCTACTGGGTCGATCGCGAATGCGGAGTCGCCACGCATTTTGAAGATCTGATCTCGAAAGGAAAAGGGAGGCCCTTTGAAATCGAACATATTTGGCCCAACCATCCAGAACGATTTCGCGACCTGTATGACCACCCCACGGAATTCGAAAAGGGCAGAAATCGCATCGGCGGCTTGGTGCTCTTGCAGCGAGGACCAAACCAGGCGTTGGGCGATCTTCCCTATGAAGCAAAGCGCGACACCTATGTATCGCAGGGGCAAAGCCTGCTGACCCGCAGTTTGCACCCCCTTGCCTACGAGAAGAATCCGGCGTTCCGCCAATTCATCGATCGAACAGGACTTCAGTTCGAGCCATACAATGAATTTGGCAAAGACGAGCAGGATGCTCGTCAGGAGCTGTACTTGCGGATCGCTGAGTGGGTCTGGAATCCCACGCGTCTAAATCTAACAGGTGAGACTCCTCCGCCGCCCGAACCTATCGCCGAACCTGACGACGAAGCGGATGAGGCCCACGACGCAAGCAAATCTCGACGACGCCATCTCCGCAGTATCTTCTGGCAAAAAGTCATCGATCAATCCAAGCAACGAAGCGGCCTGCATGGACATCTATCGCCCACACCTTACCACTGGATTGGCAAACGGGAGGAAGGCCTCTGGTGGAACATGTACGTGCAGAAACACACCATGTGGATCGGCCTCGACATCAGCACATTCTCCAAGGAGATAAATCACGCCATTTTCTTGGAGATCGAAGCGCACCGGAGCGACCTGGACGCGGGTTGGCAAGGCCAGTTGGGATGGACACAGAACCTGTCCGCCAAGTCGCGGGGGGTAGGAGTGCACATCCAGGGGGGTTGGGAAGATGAAAAGCAATACGAACGGATTGCCTCCCACGTCGTTGATGTTTTCGAACGACTCTACGCGCTGCTGCGGCCCGTTGCTCTCGCCGCCAAGCAAAAGGTAGTCGGATGACCGACCTCGCCCACAAGTTCCACGAGCAGTGGCTCGGCATGGTGCAACCGAGCGAAGGCCTGGTGCTCTCCGTACCAGTGCTGGTCGATGCCCAATGCATGCAGAAGCAGGACCGCAGCGTGCAAGAGCGTTTGCTCGCCTGCACCGCGCTCGACAATGCCAAGCGCCGCTATGTCCCCAGCATCAGCCAGTTGCTCGAGGAGGTGCTCGGCCTGAGCCCCGGGCGCTTTGACACTGAAGCTTCCTTGCCCAAGCCGCTGCGGCTGTGGGTGCCCGAGGGCAAACAACAGCTGCGCCCCAGTCTCGCCCTCAAGCGCCCCACCACCAACCAAAGCGTCCCGGCCTCCCAACGCTTCAAAGAAGAGGCAAACCTGAGCGCCGCTGCGAGCGCCGGACAAGCCTATTTGGCCCTGATTTGGGACATCGCACCGGACATCGACCTCGACCAGCCCGAGACCGTGACCGGGCCTTGGGAGTACTCCGCCCAAGCCAAGTTCGACCGCTTGCTGCGTGAATGCCACGTGCCCATCGGCATCCTGTCCAACGGGCGCGAGCTGCGCCTCACCTACGCGCCCCACGGTGAATCCAGCGGCTGGCTCAGCTTTCGCGTCGATGCGATGTGTGAGGTGGGCGGGCGCCCCATCCTAGATGCGCTGGTGATGTTGCTCGGGCAAGAGCGTTGGTTTGCCGTCGCACAAGACGTGCAGCTGCCCAGCTTGCTCCAGCAGAGCCGAGGTAAACAGGGCGAGGTCACCAACGCCCTGGCGCGCCAAATGTTCGAGGCGTTGGAGGAGCTCTTGGGTGGCTTCAGTGCCGCCGCCGAGCGCGATCGCCACCAGCTACTGCGGCGTGCGCTCGAAGAGGGGGAGGAGGGGTACGTGTACTCCGGCCTGCTCACAGTGCTGCTGCGCTTGGTCTTCACGCTGTACTGTGAGGACCGGGGCCTATTGCCCGTGGAGCATGCCCTGTTTGCCCACAACTACAGCCTATTTGGCCTGTACGATGAGCTGGAGAAGGACCACGGCCGTTACCCGGACAGCATGGATCGGCGCCTGGGCGCCTACGCGCGCCTGCTCAGCCTGTTCCGCGCCATGTACTCCGGCATCGCGCACGGGGACCCCAGCGACAAGAAGGCTGGCATCTTCCTGCCACCGCGCCACGGTGATCTCTTTGACCCCAACCGCTTCCCGTTTTTGGAGGGTTGGCCGGGGGGCAGCGCGCCCTTTGACGCCGAACAACGCGCCCGCGTGGACGTCCCGACCATCAGCGACGGCACCGTCTACCGCGTGCTCAAGAACCTGATCCTGCTCGACGGACAACGCCTGTCCTACCGGGCGCTCGACGTGGAGCAGATTGGCTCAGTGTATGAAGCGCTCATGGGCTTTGACGTAGAGCGCATCGTAGGTCATCGTGATGCTTTTGTGGGTGGGCGCACTCCCCCGGACCCCAGCGCGCGTCCCACGTCGTCCGCCGTTTCCCCGGGGAGCCCTGGTGCTCCTGCATCCGCGGGTGCCATTCGTCTGCGCCTTTCCAGCAAAAAGGGCGCTGCTCGGGTGTGGCTCGACGCGGCACCGCTCCTGCAACTCCCCGCTGCGCGCCGCGCCGCCTGGCTCACGGATGAATTGGGCTTCGACAAAGCCGTGGCCGCCAAAATCAGCGAGGCCATCAAAACCGCCAAAAGCCCCGCCGAGGCCCTCACCGCGCTCGAACCGCTCGCCGGTAAACACCCCGAGCGCGTGGGCCCCGGCGCCCTGGTCATCCAGCCCGGCCCCGAGCGCCGCCGCACCAGCAGCCACTACACCCCGCGCAGCCTGAGTGAGCCCATCGTGCGCAAGACGCTCGACCCGCTCATCCGTTGTATGGGGGACCAGCCCAACTCCGACGCCCTGCTCAGCCTCAAGATCTGCGACCCCGCCATGGGCTCCGGCGCGTTTTTGGTCGCTGCGTGCCGCTACCTGGCCGATCATGTGGTGGCCGCCTGGACGCGGGAGGGCAGCTGGCACGTGCTCAGCGACACCCAGGATGACGTGGTCAATCACGCCCGGCGCCTGGTGGCCCAACGCTGCCTGTACGGCGTGGACAAGAACAAATATGCCGTGCAGCTGGCGCGCCTCAGCCTGTGGCTGGTCACCATGGCCAAACACGAGCCCTTCACCTTCGTGGACCACGCGCTGCGGCACGGCGACAGCCTGGTGGGGCTCAACTACGACCAGATCCGCGCCTTCCATTGGCAAGCGGGCCACAAGGGCGAGCAGATTGACGCGACCTCCGTGGCGCTCAACCAAGCGCTGGGGGAAGCCATTGGCATCCGCCAAAACATCCTGAGCCTCGCCGCCGACCGCAGCCCCGAAGCCCAACTGGACAAGCGGCGCCTGCTCGGCGACGCCGACGACGCGCTCAGCCGCGTGCGCCTGATCGCGGATTTGATCGTGGGGGCCTTCTTTGCTTGTGACAACAAGGACCGGGAAAAAGAGCGCAAGCGTCGCATGGACCTGGTGCAGGCCTGGCTCAACGAGCACAACCTGAGCAAGCAGGACGAGCTGGAGCAAGACCTGCGCGCGCTGCAGAGTACTTTGTTAGAGACCCAAGTGCCCTTCCACTGGCACCTGGAGTTTCCGGAGGTGTTCTACCTGGAGCGGCCCGATCCGCTGGATGGCGGCAAGGTCAACGGCGCGGCCATGATGGATGCTTTCGTGGGGAATCCGCCGTTCTTAGGGGGTAGCGCCATCTCCAGCAACTTTGGTGACGCGTACCGCGATTGGCTCCTTGCCATACACGAGTGCGCGCACGGCAATGCGGACTTGAGTGCACATTTCTACCGGCGACCAGCTCTTCTCATCGGCTCACATGGCACAATCGGCCTCATCGCGACCAATACGATTGGCCAGGGTGACACGCGGAGCACCGGTTTGCAGTACCTCGTTCAAAATGGCTTACAGATCTTTGGCGCCACGGTGAATATGCCCTGGCCAGGCGATGCTGCGGTGACCGTCTCGGTAGTGCACTTAGCTAAGGGAAACCCGGCGAAAGACAATCGAGCGGAGTTTGATGGCAGCAGCGTGGACGCGATCAACTCAAGACTGCGACCGAAGCCCGAACGCCCTGACCCAACTGTACTTGCCACCAATGCTGAGCAGAGCTTTCTCGGTTCTAAGATTTACGGTCAAGGCTTCACCCTCACCCCCGATGAACGCGACGCGCTCATCCACGAGAACCCACGCAACGTCGAGCGCATCTTCCCTTATCTGGGTGGCGAAGAGGTCAACACCAGCCCCACCCAGAGCCACGACCGCTACGTGATCAGCTTTGGCCAGATGGAGCTGGAAGAAGCTGAAAAGTGGCCCGACTTGATTGAGATCGTGCGCGAGAAGGTCAAACCGGAACGGGACAAGAACAATCGCGAAGTGCGGCGCAAGTACTGGTGGCGATTCGGGGAAGTCGCACCCGCTCTCTACGCCGCCATCGCCCCCCTCGACCGGTGTTTGGTGACGTCACGGGTGAGCAAGCACCTCATGTTCGGTTTCCAACCAAGTAGCCGCATTTTCTCCGAGCAGCTCTACGTCTTCCCTCTCGCCACCAACACCCCCTTCGCCGTCCTCCAATCCCGCATTCACGAGTTCTGGGCCCGCCTGCTCTCGTCCTCAATGAAGACGGACTTGCGCTACGCTGCCTCCGACTGCTTCGAAACCTTCCCCTTCCCGGCGGACGACCCGCGCGCCGTCATTGCCGAACTCGAAACCCTGGGTGAAGAGCTGTACCAAGCCCGCGCCGCGTACATGGTGGACACGGACCAGGGCCTCACCAAGACCTACAACGCTCTCAAGGATCCCCACCACACGGACCCGCGCATCCCGGCCCTGCGCACCCAGCATGAAGAGCTGGACCTCGCCGTGCTCCGCGCCTACGGCTGGAGCGACATCCCCGTCCCCCCGTTTTGCATCAAAACGGACGACGACAAAGCGGCCCTGCAAGCCTTTGAAGACGAGGTGATCGACCGCTTGTTCATCCTGAACGAAGAACGCGCCAAGAAGGAACAGGCGCTGGGGCGTGGGGTGAAGAAGGGCGGCAAGGGCAAGGCCGCGCCCGGGGCGAAGGCGAGGGCCTCAGGCGGCAAAGCGGGCGCCATCGGCTTGAGTGTCAGCGCTGGTGCGGAGGGCGCTGAAGCGGATGCGGCTGGCACAGCGCGGAAGGGCAAGGCCGGTGGTGCGGCGAAGGGTGGAGGCGTGGCCAAGGGGAAGAAGGGGGCACCGCCGGAGGGACAGGGGAGTTTGTTTTGATGACTCACGAGAATGCAGCCACGCACAATCTCATTGCCATACGAAAGGGAAGCTAATGGAACTCAAGGTCACGAGGGAGTCGAAGGCCTTGACGCCTCTCATCTGGAAGAACGTGCCACCGCTCGCAGTGATCTGTGGCGTCAACGGCGCCGGAAAATCTCAGCTTCTCGCTGCGCTCGCACAGATCAGCAACACTAACGCAACGCTCAGCGATTTTCCAATTTCACAGTCTGAAGTCCTTCATTTCCGCGCAGCGTGGACTTTGGACAAGGCGAAGGCCTTCGGTGCAGATTGGCTTTCTTCACAGCGTCAAGCGGCGTGGACTGTCTACAAGAACGAGAAGCAACAGAATCCGGTCCGGGATCAAATGGCAACGATCTTCAGACGAATCGAGAAGCAGTTGAATCTCGCAAAGGGCGACCTGAGTCACGGGCAACTGATGAATGCGTTGACCGATCAGGATCTCCTTTCAGCTGCCCCCGGCACCTTGGAGCAAGCGAGCGAGTTGTTTGCAAAGCGACAAGCCGAACTCGTCGACCAAAAGCTCAAGGGAGAGGATGTACATTCGACTGCACACCCATGGCTACTACTCAATTCACTTCTCGAAAGCGCAGGGCTTCGGTACCGATGCACATCACCAAGACTGGATACCATCCGGCACCCATTCCTCCTCGAATTCAAGCTCGAAAACTCCGAGGCGGTGGTCGATCCAAACGAAATGTCTTCGGGCGAGAAAGTAATCCTCAAGCTCTTCCTTCTTCTGTTTGCGGCGAATTTCCAAGGAAAGCTGCCCAAGCTGCTGCTGTTGGACGAACCCGATGCCCACTTGCATCCCGAGATGGTTCGCAAATTCATTCGAACACTGGATGGCGTACTGGTAAAGCAACACGACGTTCGCGTCCTCATGACAACTCATTCGCCTACGACAGTCGCGGTGTGCCCAGAAGAATCGCTCTTCGAGATGCAACCAGTTGGCTCTTCGGGAGAGCGCATCAGGCGGATCTCTCGAGACCGCGCTATTGGGTTGCTAACAGCTGGGGTACCCTCTCTACGAGTGCATGCTGAGAACCGCCGCCAGGTTTTCGTCGAATCAGAGGCCGACGAACGAGTGTATTCAGCCCTGATCCTGCATCTTTCAACCTTCCTTGACCGGGAAATCGCCCTTTCATTCATCGCTTCTGGCCGCAAAGACACTCAAGATGGAACAGGATGCTCACAGGTAAAGAATCTGGTGGAGCGCTTGAACGCCGCGGAAAATCCTTCGGTGTACGGAATCGTCGACTGGGACGGCAAGCAGGAACCTGAAGGGCAGGTGCGCGTGCTGGCTCGCGGCACACGCTACGCCATCGAGAACTGTGTGTTCGACCCATTGGTACTGGTCGCCTTCCTGCTGAAGCACCGACTCCTCTCCAAGGAGGACGTGGGACTAGACGCCATCCCCAGGTTCCTTGACCTGGGCCAGATCGATGCCCACACCTGGCAAAGTCTTGTGGATCATGTGACCGGGAAAATTCAGGCAGCTGCAGCCGCACAAGCGGGACATCGGAGCAACGCCACTCCCATCGCCGGACCCGAAGTGACGTTGGATACGTGGCACTTAACTGTCCGCGGTCACGACCTTGAAGAGCATGTACTAAGCGCTTTCCCCGCCCTCAACCGCTTCAGCGGCGGAAAAGCTGGCGAATTCATGGTCCAAGTGGTGGAGCATATCGGCCCGGAAATGCCAGGGCTCTTTCCGCAGGCGCTACTTGATATCTTCACGTCGATTCAGAGGTCGGGGGTATGAGACACAGAGAAGCAGGTGCTCGCAGAGAGCCTGCCAACAAGCCAGCGACGGAATTTGTTCACGGCGGCCAACTCTGGGAGACGATTCAGGCGCTCAGTCGCAGCTGTCGCGGCCCCAAACGCGTGGCGAGCGCGTACATTGGCAACGGCGCAGGGAAAAAGATCGGCCTCGGTGCGGGCGACCGATTGCTCGTTGCTTTGAGCACTGCGAATGTGAAAAATGGCACCGTTTCTCCCCATGAATTGAGGCGACTGAAGGGGCTAGGCGTAGAGGTTTTTTTGGAGGCAACCCTGCACGCCAAAGTGTACCACTTTGGCGATGTCGCCGTAGTCGGCTCCGCCAATCTGTCGACATCCTCAGGATCGTTGCACGAAGCGGCCATGGTCACGCGTGACGCGGGACAGTTGGTACAAATTGACGCATGGTTTGACCAGACGTGCACGACGCCGGTCACTGATGCTCACCTGGACCAATTGGAACCGCACTTCGAACCGCGGAAGGGCGGGGCAGGATCGTCGGACGGCCGACATGACCACCCTCGTCTGTGGTTGGTATGGGTGACCCAGGGAGACTTTCCAGAGGAAGAATCGGATGAGTGCAACGATGGAGCGCGGCGAGCTGCCACCAAGCTCTCCCGTGAGAGTGCGGTCGAATCGCTGCACGTCACTGAACGAACAAGATTTTCTCGAGAAGCGAAGGTCGACGACCTCATCATTCAAGTTTTCAAACAGGGGCGCTCAGTGGGAGTGTATCCCCACACCGTGGTTCTCGACACACATCGAATTGGTCGTTCGTTGTACATTCACGTCCAAGAACACGAACGTCCAGCGAACTCTTGGGCAGAGTTTCGCAAAGACATGAGAAAGTTGGGACTGGAGTTGGAGAACGAATTTGAGACGAAATTGGTGACGGATTCGGCTCAAATTGCGCGAGCCAAGCAGCTCACGGTGCCCCCCATTGGAAACGTCCGCAATGAAACTTGAAACTGAGGAGTTGTCCCATGCCCATCGTCGTTCCCAAAAACCGCCCCCCGACCACCCCCGGTGAAATCATCCAAGATGAGTTCCTTGTCCCTTTGGGGATGAGCCAAGCCGAGCTCGCACGGGCCATGGGTGTCCCCACAAACCGCATTTCGCAGCTCATTTTGGGCAAACGGAGCGTCACCGCAGAAACCGCGTTGCGTTTGGAAGCCGTGCTGGGCATCGACGCCGGCACATGGATGAATCTTCAGGCCGCCTGCGACATTTGGGCCGCCAAGAAGGAAAAGCCAGCCCGTGGATTGCAACGCTTGAAGGCACTGAAGAGTGCGTAAGGAGATGCGATGGACGAACACCTGATCTTCAATCGCAAAAGCATAGATGACCGACAAGTGGATACACTGATCGGCCTAAGCAAAGGTTTGTTAGCTGATGGTCAGCTCGTGCCGGCCGAGGTTGAGTTCTTGCACACGTGGCTCGTCCAAGCGCGGCATGCGACCACCCACCCCATCATCATCAATCTCTTTGACAAGGTCTCTTCCATCCTGAGTGACGGAGTTGTGGATCCCGAGGAAGGCAAAGAGCTATTGGGCATTCTCGCTCAATTCAACGGTGAAAAGTCCGAGCTAGGCGAGATAGCCAAACCCACAACGCTACCTCTGAATGTGCCAGCGCCCACGGTGGACTTCACCGCACGGCAATTCTTGTTCACTGGTACCTGCGCCTACGGTACACGCAAGCAGTGTGAAGCCGCCACCAAGAGTTTGGGCGGGTTATTGGCGCAAAATGTAAACCAAAAGCTGCACTACCTCGTCATTGGGAGCTACGTCACGGACAGCTGGGCGCATGAAACCTTTGGCCGTAAAATCGAACTCGCCATGGAGTACCGTGACCGTGGCCTTCCCTTGGCCATCATCAGCGAAGTGCAATGGGCCAAGGCGGGGCGGTTGATAGATATGTGAGGGGGAGACTCTTTGATGGGGCGGAGAAAATCGGCCATTGTTCGTCGCTGGTTGAGCTTGGGAGCACTCACGATCGTTTCGGCGTGCCTCACGTCTCTGGCTCTTGTTAGTCCGTCTGTATGGCTTGAACCTCTTGAGAAGTTGCCATTCTGGGCGCTTGCACCAATCGCCGCCATTTTTTTCATGGGCTACGCGCGCATTGCAGCTAACAGGCCACTTGCCTTTGGGGGACTGCGCCATCCCTGGAGTTACCCGCCCGTTTGGTTTTCCGCCTTCTGGGCCGCGGGTTTGCTGCTGCTCGCTCTGGGTCAATTTTCCCCGCTTCAAGAGCGGATCCCGCAGGCGGTCGATTGGGTGCCCGCTCTACGGATGATTGGAGCCGCACTTCTACCGTTTCCGCTGTTGATGGCCGCTGCCTCTTCGATTCTTCAGAAGCAGCCGACCGCGGCACGGGTGTCGTCCGATGAACCAACTCAGCAGTCACTCGGCTCTTTCGACGACATCATGGCTTGGATCCCTGACGATCGACCACTGCTCGACGACTCTGAGGATCGTTTCGGCCACCGATCCATCGCCCGCCGCATCGCTCAGCGTGTGGCACGCGGACCTGCGTCGCACGCGATTTTGGGTGATCTAGGTGCCGGTAAGACGTCACTTCGCCAGCTGGTCTCTAGAAGCCTGGAGACTTTTGGAGGAGGGCGCAGGGTACGCATCGTGCCAGCGGACCTTTGGCAATACGAGACAGCTCATGCTGCAGTGGAGGGCGCCATTCGCGCCATCATCCTCGCCTTTGCCAAGGAAGTGAATGTGCTCGCTGTGCGCAGTCTCCCTCGCCGCTACGTCCAGTCGATATCGGCGCTGGGCAGCTGGGGAGAGAGCGTTGCCCATGTTCTTGGATCGGAACGCGACCCGTTCTCGCTCTTGGAAAAACTCGACCAGATCGCCTTGGCCATCAACCTACACTTCGTGATTTGGGTGGATGATCTTGAGCGCTTCGTAGGGGAAGGAAGCTCCAGTGTAGAGCACGAGCGTCTCAATCCTGTCCGCGCGCTGTTCCACGCTCTCGACAACCGCTTGGATCAGTTTTCGATCGTCGTCGCCACCACGAGTCTCGTACAACGCATTGACGTGGAGAAGATCGCCCGGTTTACGGAACGCATTCCATGGATCGCGCCATCAGAGGCTCAGCGTATTTTGGGGGTGTTTCGTGATGGTGCGGCGGGTCATTTTCAAGACGACGTCGACCCAGCTTCGCCTGAAGGCAGACAAACACTGGAGGACGTTGTTCCCACCGGTAAGCAGCGATCGGCGCGCCGGTACGTCATTCAAGGGTTTGAGCCACGGCTATTGACCAGCATGCTGCTGACCGCTGTGAGCACGCCCCGCAAGCTCAAGTTCGTGCTCCGCGATGTGAACGACCGTTGGGCCCGCTTACATGGAGAGGTAGACTTTGACGATTTGTTCGTCGTCACGCTCATTCGACATGGATTCCCGAAGCTTTTTGCCATCCTAGAACGGCACATGCCGGCATTGACGAGTCCTTGGAAGACAACCGAGGACAAGGACCAAATCAAAGCCACGATGCAAGGTGAAGCTGAAGTCCAGGACGAAACTCGCTCTCTCGCTCGCGGGCAGGAGATGCGCGCCCTGCTGGGATACCTATTTGACCCCAATGGTAGACCACAGGCTGAGCACAATGATCGACCGCAGGGTTTCAGCCACGAACGCTACTGGCAGCGCTACTTGGCAGATGAAATCGCCCCAGACGAGCTCCGAGACCAAGCTGTTTTGGCCTGTCTGCTCAAAGGTACAGATATCGAAATCTTGGACTGTTTGGAGAGCCCAAGTGGGGAGCTACTTGTATATTTTCGACGCTTTCTCGACCCATCACGAGTCCGCAAGATGTTTCTGCCACTCATCGCTCGTCGAGCGCGGGAGTCCGCGGGGCAATGGATGCATGACAATGCCCCAGGCCTCGTCAACTTTTGGAACCTGTGGAAGCATCACATGGATCCAGAGAATCAATTTGCTGATGAATACCTAACAGACGTACAGGTAGCGTTGGAGCTGGCTATGCCCAACTTGTACCTCGTCACGGACATCGAACAATACTTTCTCACGGAGGAAGATATCCCAATCCAACGTCGGGAAGAGATCAAACTGGCGACCCGACGAGCGATTGTGGAGAAATACGCTGACCAGCCTGAACAACTCGTAACTGCCCTTCGCGGCGCGCCACAAGCGACCCTGCTCTGGGTGTGTTGGAGCCTCGACCGTGTGAGGAATAACACCATGGAGGGTCTCCCCTTTGAAGGCTGGCCACAGCTTGCTGAAACGATCATCAATGCAGCGCGACTCGATCCAGAGGTCATGATGCTGCAAATAGCGACGTTGGTGGTGGACTATCCTGATCACTTTCAAGCAGAACGACGCACCTTCAACGGCGACCAGGCCGACAATCTCTTTGGGTCGCGAAAAGTGGTCCTCAACCTCGTGCTTGATGTTCCCGTCGGAAATTGGGCTCGAAATGGTACCGGGCAGTGTCTGCTTGAAGCGGCAAATCGAGGTTGACCACCAATGTGTGACTAGGCAGCGCCGGAGCAATCCCTACACCCCAACCCCCTCAAAAAAAGCCCGAAGCGCACGTTCTGGGTCCAGCCTTCTCCCGGCCAAAAACCCCTTCGCTATTTCCGCCGACCAGTGGGAGTCGTCTGGCAAGATAGCATCACGGAACTCCCGGAGCAGTTCGAGGTGCGAGGTGCGTACGATGCGCGCCACTTCTTGCCCCATGAATCTGGGGCTTTGCTCCTCGAAGGCTCCTTCGACGCTGCCGTCCCAGCGCCGATCATCATCATCGCCCAATGCTCCGCTAAGAATGGTCCCCAAATCGTGGAGGTCTTTCTTGCGATCGTAGGGGCGGTCCAGCCACGCAGCGATTTTGAGCACAACGAGGACAGGTAAGCTCGCTACCAGGACCGAGCCATCGGCGTGCGGCAACGCATGCTCCTCGGCGGTCTCGAACAACAGGTCAAAACCAGCCAAATTCATTTCCTTCTCATCGTCGTCGAAATGAACTGTTCCAGCGTTGATCAGCCGCAGCGACGCAGGGAGAACATCGGCGGTGAAATGATCAGGAGCAGTCCATCGTTGCTTCTTGGTCCCGTGTTGGTTCCACCCCACGCTGAGGAGGAGCGCTTGAAGGTCAGGCACGTCGAGGGCCAAGACCAGATCGACATCTCCTGTCGAGCGGGGCAATTCTACGTGATGGTTGACCGCGACCGCGCCGATGATCACACACGCCACGTCTGGAGCTGCCGCACGTAGCTTACTGATTTCGCGGCACTGCACGGCGTTGAGTTCGATGGTCATCGGACGTCCACTTGGAAAAGCCTGGGCCTCAGTTCCGCCGCCGCTTCGCGGGCACGTGGCTCGCCCTCCGCCATGAGATCCAAGTAAACGAGCACGGGCGCAATGTCGCCGTTGTCTTCGCGAGCACACTTGCCGGGAAAGCGACACAAGAAGACCTCGCCCTCCTCAGCCGGAACCAGCAACCCAGACACATTGGGCGGGTCTTCCTCAAGGTACACGATGGTCCTGGTGCCTCGGTAGAAGCCGTTGTTGCGCATCAGGGCGGCTCCGCCGCCGAACGCCCACAACCGGTCTTTTAAGCGCACGGCAAGGCTGTGTTCAAGTTCCGTCAAGTGCCCAGGACGGGCTCGATAGCGTCCCAAGAGCAGATGTCGCGCCAGGACGTCGTAGTGAACGACCAGGTAGTCCAGCGCCTGCTCCTTGCCCGCGGGGCTCCAGTGGAAGTGTCGCTTGGCGGAGGTCACCCATTCTTCCGCAACCAGGAGGTGCCTAACGTCCGAAACGGTTTGCGGGCTGACTTCTCCCGCCCATTCCGAAATGGTGCGCACAGGCGCCGAAATGAGAGTGGGCCGCGCGAGCAGCGCGAACAACACTTGTAAGGATGGGGCGCGCAAAGCGCGCTCGCGGGGACCCTTTGAGGCCGCCCGGCGCCCTTCGATGCGCGCCATGTAGCTGTCGCCAAGAATCACCCGGCAGTTGCCCGCGGCATCGACGAAGTTGATGTCCTCGCTATCGAGGCGCTCCGCCAGCTCTCGGCCCACTGCAGGCGCAAAGATAAACGAAGGCGCGTCCCGAGACGACGCGCGATGAATCAATAGCTCGGTCAGATCACGCGTGAGGTGCGACTTCGACTGAAACACGTACGCCTTCTGCTCACCGGATAGCGTTCTTAGGCGCAGCGACGGTTTCGTCGTGTCATTCATGAAAGCGCCCTGGGTTACCGTCGCGCGCTTGATGAAGGGGAGTGCCTCCAGGTGCGCTAGGTAGTGGTCGAGTGACGCGTGGCTGAGCATTGAATTGCCTTGTCCAGAATAATTGCACGTCCATTACTAATGGACAAGTGTAATTTCTGGACATCTGGCGCTGGAGCGTGCGCAAGAATTCCGGGCACCAAGCTGCGGATCCTCGTGATCCGTTCAGTGTCCTATCCTGTCCCAGTCTTCTTTCCAGGCTTTCTGTGGGTTGATACCGTGCCCTAGTGACCCAATCTTCGCTCACCGCCCCCCGCAACCACCTCGTCCAGGCCCTCGAAGCAGACTTCATCGGCCCTTTTCGCCGCGGGCTCACGAACGAGGACGGCAGCAATGGTGCGGACTGCACCGAAGAACTGCCCCTCCCCCCCAGCCGCTGGTACTTGACCGGGTTCTTGGCGCCGGAGGGCGGGCGTGAGGAGCGTGAGGACGCACAGGACAACCTCGAAGTGGGTGACGATGAGACAGAAGAGGAAACCGGCGGAAGTTCACCTGACCCTAAGAAAAAGAACTTCATGCCTGCCTCCATGGGGCTCACCGTCTTCGTTCCAGCCGGCGTCACTCAGCTTCAGGTGATAGTGCGCTACGCAAACTACGATCGCATCGTCGAGGACCCACCGCGCAGCGAGCGACCGAAAAAGATCTGGAAGCGCGTACCGATGCCGCCGGTCACTGAGCTCGTCCAACTCGCCACCGATCTAACAGGCGACGGAGTTGCCGTGAAAGATGCAGGCGGTTTACGCCTACAGGGTCAGGTAAAACCAGTGAGTGGAGTGGTCGGCATTCCCACGGGTACCCAAGCGGTCTCGATCTTCCTGGTGAATCGTCGCGCACCCGATGTAGAGCCCGGGTACCGGGACCGCGCGTACGCCTTCCAGGTAGAGATGGAGGTGATCTGCGAGACGGGCTTCTTTGGGCGGCCGGATTGCTCAGCGCTGGGTTCCAAGGAGTTTGATGATGCCGTTGGCGACCTGCAGTACCGTGACGTCCTGGAATACGGCGTGGGGCACAATGTCTCCGTTGCGGTGCCCCGCCAGGATGGCCCCGTCACCCGGGTGTGCACCTGCTGGCTACCCCAGCACGAAGTGCGGCGCGTGGTCGCTCGTGAAGAGGACGGCGTCACGGTGGCCATGGAAAAGCTAGCCGAGTTGAATACACCTGATGAAGTGCGTGCGCATCTTGGCCGCCTGCCCGTGGCGTATAGTGAGTGGATCGAGTCTCAAGGAGCAGTGGACATCGACGGTGGCCGCAAAGAGATCCGTGCGGAGCTCCTGCAGCGCGCACGGCTCGCACGTGATCGGATCCAAAGCGGGATTGATCTCTTGAGTCAGCGGGAGGACCTGCGCGAAGCGTTTTGTCTAGCCAATCGGGCCATGGCGATGGCTGCACGTCAAAAGCGTCCTCAGGCCGAGCCGCGCTGGCGTCTATTTCAGCTGGCGTTTGTCCTCCTCAACTTACAAGGCCTCGATGACCCAACGCATGCTGACCGTGAAATAGCTGAACTCATCTTCTTCCCCACCGGAGGTGGCAAGACCGAGGCCTATCTCGGGGTGATCGCCTCCACCTTGATACTAAGACGTCTCCGCGGTCAAAACACACCGCACCGCGGCCTCGGTGTCGCAGTCATCCTGCGCTACACGCTGCGGCTGCTCACGCTGGATCAATTGGGGCGTGCCGCGGCACTCATCTGTGCGCTGGAGCTATTGCGACAAGGGGACGTACGGCGCTTGGGCCCGGAGCGCTTCTCTGTCGGCCTGTGGGTGGGGAGCTCCGCTACGGCCAACACCATGACGCAGGTCAAAAAGGCCGTGAACCTATTTCAAGCCAAAACTGGCCCTAACCCTGCTCCGCTGGTCGCGTGTCCCTGGTGCAACGTCAACTTGGGCCCTTCCAGCCTCACCCTGCGTACCGACGGCAAGACCGACAACAAGAATCCCCACGAGGTCCACGTGGCGTGCCTCAACGCCGAATGCGCGTTTTGTGCCGCGCGCAATCCCGAAGGGATCCCGGTCGTCTTTGTCGATGAACAGCTCTACCGAGAATTGCCCAGCTTCTTGATCGGGACAGTCGACAAATTTGCCATGATCCCGTGGCGCGGGGAGACCGGCAAGCTCTTTGGCAAAGTGACCGGGCGCGTGGGTAGGCACTTCTTCAACGCCACCGATGGGTTCACTCTTCCTAAAGGCGCCACACCGTTGCCCGAGGGGACGCTCCCCCCTGAGCTCATTGTCCAAGATGAATTGCATCTCATCTCAGGGCCTCTGGGGACCATGGTCGGTTTGTACGAAACCGCTGTGGACTTCTTGAGTACGCGCTCCGTCGGGGAGAAATTCGTTCGCCCAAAAGTGATCGCAGCCACGGCAACAGTACGCCGCGCGACACAGCAAATGCAGGCGCTTTATGCGCGCCAATCTTTTGAGGTGTGTGTGTTTCCGCCGCCTGGAGTGGACGCCATGGACACCTACTTTTCCCTGGTCGACACCAAGAACCCCGGGCGCCTCTATCTCGGTGTAGCTGGACAAGGCCGCTCGATGAAAGAAGTCCTTGAGCGTACCTACCGCAGCCTGCTCGCCTCGGGGCACAAGCAATACAAGACGGTCGACGCTCCTGAAGCGACGCGTGACGCCTACACCACCGTGGCTGGATATTTCAACAGCTTGCGGGAATTGGGTGGCATGCGGCGCATCGCTGAAGATGAAATCTTCTCCCGCGTCGAGCGTTCCGAAAGTACCCTACCACTCGACCATCAGGGCCCCCACCCGTGGTACAAGAGCCGCAAGCTCAAGGGAGAGCCCGTGGAGCTCACCAGTCGCGAGAGCACCACGAGAATCAAGGAATCGAAGGATCGTCTCAATCAACTCTGGGGCCACCCCGAGCATGTCGACATCCTCCTGGCCAGCAACATGATCTCGGTAGGTGTCGACATCGATCGACTGGGTTTGATGGTGGTCGCCGGTCAGCCCAAGACCACGGCAGAGTACATCCAAGCGTCCAGTCGCGTAGGGCGGCAAGACAACCGCCCGGGCATGGTGGTCACCTGCATGAACGTGCACAAGCCCCGTGACCGTTCACACTACGAGCGGTTCGCCCATTATCACCAGGCGTTCTATCGGTATGTGGAAGCGACGAGCGTGACGCCGTTTTCCGGACCCGCGCTCGACCGAGGCTTGGCGGGATCGCTCGTGGCGATGACTCGCTTCATCAACCAGGCTATGACACCCGCAGATGGCGTGATGAAGGTCACCCAACACAAGCAAGCCTTGCACGCGGTGATTGAAGCGTTAGCGGTTCGGGCTTCCCGACAGCCAGGACAGGAACGGGGAACGGCAGATGAGTTCGTTCACCAAGTGAAGCAGCGGGCACGCAATCTCTTGGAGACTTGGGAGTTGATAGTCTCTTCGACCCCAGATGCGCCGGTCAAAAAACGCTACTCCAAATTCGACAAGGACAATCCGGGGGGATCCCCGCTTTTATTCCAGGTGACCGACGAAAATGCTCCAGAAGAACACCGGGAACGTCGCTTTTGCGCCCCCACGTCCATGCGCGATGTAGAAGAGACCGCCCACCTCTGGGTCAGCAAGTTTCTCGGACCATTTGACGGCGCCAAGGGAGGTGTTTGATGGCCGGCAAGAAGGATAAGGCGGGTCAGAATCGTCCACCGGAGGGGCGACTGCGGATCAGCCAGCTCGTCACCAGCTTTGGCCCAGGTTCCATGGTCGATTTGAAGGACCACGCCGTGCTCATCGGCGGTCTCGACTATTGGCGATTTGATAGCAAACATCCTCGCCCACACGTGGCAGAGAATCGTCTACGAGAAACGGTCCTGCCTCGCATCAAGGCCATGGGTCTGAGCCTGAATTACGGAGAGCCGTTTGTAACCGGACCTCCAGGAAATGAAGATGCTGCCGGGCCCTGGAATGGCATCCAAGTGGCTGAGTTTCCATTGTGGTTCGTGTGCCAGCACTGCCGGGCCCTGAGCTATTACCGCTCGCTCGAGTACAAAGGTGCCCGCTACCGGCATCAGTGCAACCGCAGTCGGTCAGAAGTCTGCGTGCCCGTGCGCTACGTCGCCACGTGCAAGGACGGCCATTTGACGGAGTTTCCTTGGAATTGGTTCGTGCACAAGGACGGCCCTCGCTGTGACGGCGGTGACCTGTATTTTCACGAAGGCGGTACGGGCGACTTCGCCGAGATCACCATCAAGTGTGACGCGTGCCACGTCACGCGCCCTCTGAGCGAAGCGCGCACCGAAAAGAGCCTGGGGACTTGCAAGGGTCACCGACCTTGGCTCGGCAGGCAAGCTGATGAACCGTGCGAGAACCCCTTACAAATGCTGTCTCGCAGCGCAAGCAACGCCTACTTTTCACAAACGGTGAGCGCACTCTCCATCCCAGAAAAAGGCAGGGAACTCCAAAAGGCGATCTCCGAATCTCCCATTTGGTCGGTGCTGAAAAAGGCGAACACCGCGGCCCTCGTTGGGCAGATGCGCACCATGGTGGACAGCATCAATCTGACTCTGCAAAGTATCACTCACAAAGACCCCAGCGTCTATTCCGATGAGGAAATCGCGGAAGCCGTGCGTCGGGTCCACAGCCAAGAAGACGGACCGCGGGATGGCCTACGGACCGCGGAGTTCAAGGAATTCCTTACTGTCTCTGACGAAGTCGCTGGGGAGATTCCTCCGGATGATGTGAACTTCTTCGCCTCTCGTTTGGTTCCACATGTTCCCCTCCCACCAGAACTGGCTGACATCACGCTCGTAAAAAAGCTGCGGCGTGTCACCGCCCAGGTGGGGTTCACTCGTTTGAGTGCACCCACGCCCGATCTCCAAGGAGTCTATTCTGATTCAGCAAGACTTTCTGCACTCACCCTGAGTCAAGACTGGCTTCCTGCGACCGAGATCTTTGGTGAAGGAGTCCTGATTCGGCTCCGAGAGGAGCAGGTGCAAAAGTGGGAGGAGCGTGAAGTCGTCCTGCGCAGGGCACTCGCACTGCGCGCCGGGTACCTGCGCGAGTTTGGAGACGGAGCGAACCCTGCGCTATTTCCGGGGGTGCGGTACTTCATGCTGCATTCACTCTCGCATCTCCTCATGAACGCGATGGCGCTCGAGTGCGGCTATTCAGCAGCTTCACTGAGCGAACGCATCTACTGCGCTCCCAGTACTGAACCAACACCTATGGCCGCCATCTTGATCATGACTGGATCGCCCGGAGCCGAAGGAACACTGGGCGGACTGGTCGAACAAGGACGCAAGGTCACGACCCATCTGAAACGCGCCAAAGACATGGGGCGCTTGTGCTCCAACGATCCGGTGTGTGCCTCGCACACGCCCAGTGAGGACCAGCCGGATCCAACTGAGCGCCACTTGGAGGGTGCCTCCTGCCATGGGTGTCTCTATGTCGCTGAGCCATCCTGCGAACGTTTCAACAGCTATCTGGATCGAGCGCTCGTAGTGCCAACGATGGGGAACGACCCTGCCCTAGCGTTTTTTGGGGACTCATGATGGCCCGAGCCATACGGAGGTTGCGCCATGGATGAAGAGCTACTCGACGATGCGGAGGGGCTCAGTCTCGCTTCAACCGAGGACTTGCGACAACTGGCTGCCGCGATTGCATCTCAGCAAATCGGGCTCCCGCTGACCGCTTCGAGCTTGGCCTACCGTGGATTTGGACATCTCACGACCATGCTGACGCCCTTTCTCGGCGCTGCACCGACTGTTGTGCTGGGGGCTTTGCGTGCTGTCTTGGCGGAACGACGGCGCGCGGCGGAACGCCAACTCGACTTGGTTTGGTCTGGCTCGGACTCGGGGCCCAGCTACGCGCGTTACACCAAAATCGTGGTCCCGGAGTTGATCGCGCGGGCCACCCGCCGCATCACGATCGCTGGCTACAGTTTCGATGAAGGCGCGGGGGTCTTCGCTGCGCTCCGTGAAGCAATGTGCGACCGGCAAGTGGGCGTACGGATGTTTCTCGATATCGACCAGCTGAGCAGGCGCCTCGAACAGCAAGTCTGGAAAGAAAAGCGCGCGTCGCGCTTGGAGCCATTGAAGCAAGCGCGCACGACGAGCGCAGACGCCTTCGCGCGCGAGGTCCTGACCCTCTTTCGCGAGGTGCACTGGCCCTACCAAGAGCCCGCACCGGCGCTGTATTTCGATCCCCGCACCGCGGATAGGTACGCGTTTGCCAGCTTGCACGCAAAATGCCTCATCGTGGATGAGGAGCACGTCCTCATCACGTCCGCCAATTTCACAGGCCGCGGCCAAGACCGCAACATCGAGGTCGGCATCGTCGTGCACGACAAGGGCTACGCCGTCGCGCTGGAACGACAATGGAACAATCTGGTCGAATCCCATGACGTCCAATTGGGATGATTGCGCTACCCCCCGCTCCTTTGGTTGACACCGTCAGGCCCGCCTGAGTACAAGCTCAACCAGCCACAAGCATCCCTAGCTCAGCTGGATAGAGCATCGGACTTCGAATCCGAGGGTCGTAGGTTCGAATCCTACGGGGTGCGCCAGTAAGCCATGCCCGTCGACAAACCTACGCCGACAAAAATTACGGTTCAGAACATCAGCGCGTGGTTCGGGACCAATCGTGTACTGCGTGATGTGTCCATGGCCATCCCCGAGCGCACGGTGACGGCCATCATTGGCCCCAGCGGCTGCGGCAAGTCCACGCTGCTGCGCAGCCTCAACCGCATGCACGAGCTGGTGACGGACGCGCGTTTGGACGGCAGCATTTTGCTCGACGGCACGGACATCTACGGAAAAGATGTCGACCCGGTGCTCTTACGCCGTCGCGTCGGCATGGTGTTTCAAAAGGCCAATCCGTTTCCGTCCATGTCCATTCGTGAAAACGTCTTGGCCGGTCTCAAGCTCACCGGGCGTCTCAAGCGTGAAGCGTCTGAAGAGATTGTACACGGGGCGCTGGTCGGTGCCGCGCTGTGGGACGAGGTCAAGGATCGGTTGAATTCGCCAGGTACTGGCCTGAGCGGCGGGCAACAACAGCGCCTGTGCATTGCGCGTTCCCTGGCCGTCAAACCAGATGTCTTGCTCATGGATGAGCCGTGTTCCGCGCTCGATCCAATCGCCACCGCGCGCATTGAAGACCTCATCCACTCGCTGGTGGAGCGGTACACGATTGTGATTGTGACTCACAACATGCAGCAAGCAGCGCGCGTCTCAGGCAGGACCGCCTTCATGCTGCACGGTGAATTGGTCGAGTTCAACTCCACTGACAAGCTGTTCACTTCGCCGGACGACACCCGCACTGAGGACTACATCACTGGCAAGTTTGGATGACGATCCGCCCTGCCGCTCTGGCCCTCTCAGCCGCTCTGGCCCTCTCAGCCGCTCTGCCTCCCTCAGCCACCGCACGCCGCCCCGCCGCAACACACCATCTCGCCTACGAAGGCGCGGGTTCGTTCCCCCACCTCAACTCAACTGCCTTATTGAAGTGTGCATCCAAGTGCAGGCGGCTGAATTTCCGCGCACACTGTTGAGCCTGCGCGAGCCAGCGCAACCACCGAGCGCTGCAAAAGCCTCGCACCACGCTGAATCGGCTGGCGCCCCACGCTCGTGGGCAAGACCAGCGAGCTTCGGTAGAGCGTTCCTGTTGCTCGCGCGAATTGAACGAAAAGAGTCTGAAACAAAGTGGACCAACGCCCCGACCATGCTCAAGACCAAGGCGAGTTTTCAAGGAGTCACATGGACTTATCCGCGTACGATCCGGAAGAAAAACAATTCTACGATGAGCTTTTTGCGGGACGAGGCCAGGTTCGCCAAGAATTCGAAGCGTTGCTCACGGGTCTGAACGACATCGGTGCGGACGGCGTGCTCCGGCGCCAGGCGGCGGCCGAAGCAGCGCTCTTGCGGGCGGGCATCACCTTCACCTTGCGCGCGGACGGGGATGACACGGACACAGAGAGAATATTTCCGTTCGATATCATTCCGCGCATCATCAGCTCCAAGGAGTGGGAACACATCGAGACGGGCATCGTCCAACGCCTCACCGCGCTCAATCTTTTCCTCTCCGATGTCTACGGCGACCAAAAGGTCGTCAAAGACGGCATCGTTCCGGAATATCTCATCAAGAGCTGCCCGGACTTTCGCCCGGCCTGCATTGGCTTAAAGCCGCCGCGCGGCATCTGGTGCCACATCAGCGGCACGGACTTGGTGCGTGACAAGTCGGGGGAATATTTCGTCCTTGAAGACAACGTGCGTTGCCCGTCGGGCGTGAGCTACGTGCTGGAGAATCGTCAGATCCTCAAGCGCACCTTCCCGCTCATCTTCGATCGCATGTCCATCCGCCCGGTGGACGATTACTCGGTGCGGCTGCTGGAGATGCTGCGCTACCTGGCGCTTGATCGAGTGGACCAACCGCGCGTGGTCGTGCTCACACCGGGCCAGTACAATAGCGCCTATTTTGAGCATGCGTTCTTGGCGCAGCAAATGGGTGTGGAGCTGGTGCAGGCCGACGACTTGGTAGTGCGCGACGACTTCATGTACATGAAGACGACGCAAGGCCTGGAGCGCGTGGATGTGATCTACCGTCGCATCGGCGACGATTTCTTGGACCCCCAGGTGTTTCGCGCGGACTCGCTTTTGGGCGTGCCCGGTCTGATGCACGTGTACAAGAAGGGCAACCTGGCGCTCGCCAACGCGCCGGGCACGGGTGTGTCAGACGACAAGGCCATCTACGCCTACGTGGAGAAGCTGATCCGCTACTACCTGCAGCAAGAGCCCATTTTGAAAAACGTCCCCACTTACGTGTGCTCAGACGAGAGCGAACGAAAGTACGTGGTTGAACATTTGAACGAGCTAGTGGTCAAAGCCACCGACGGGGCCGGAGGTTACGGCATGCTCGTGGGACCACATTCCAGCAAAGAGCAGCAGGCTGATTTCAAGAAGCGCATTGAATCCAATCCGCGCGGCTACATTGCCCAACCCACGCTCAACTTGTCCCGGGTCCCCACCATCATTGGCAAAGACTACGAGCCACGCCATGTAGATTTGCGTCCCTATGGCCTTTACGGAGAGAAGATCTACGTGCAGCCCGGAGGACTCACCCGGGTCGCACTCCGCAAGGGGTCGCTCGTGGTCAACTCATCGCAGGGCGGGGGGAGCAAAGACACCTGGGTACTGTCTGACTAAGTCCAAAGGACTGATTGAGTTCGAAAGCTGAGTAAGTCCGAAAGAAAACGATCCTATGTTAAGTCGTGTCGCAGACGCCGTATATTGGGCGAGCCGCTACGTTGAACGCGCAGAGAACGTGGCACGCTTCGTCAATGTGAACTTAGACTTGATGCTCGAGGCGCCCATCAGCCAACGCCCCAGCTGGGAGCCGTTGGTTCTGACCACTGGGGATCAGGAATGGTTTGCCGAGCATTACAAGCAACCCACGCCAGAAACAGTCGCGCATTTCCTGAGTTTCGATCGCCGGTATCCCAACAGCGTAGTGTCTTGCGTCAGCTTTGCGAGAGAAAATGCCCGCACCGTGCGCGAGGTCATTTCACGCGAAATGTGGCAGCAGCTCAACGAACTCTACTTGATGGTGAAGGAGGCGAGCAAGAGCCCGGGCCCGATCGAGGAGATGGCCGACTACTTCGAGCGGGTGAAATTGGCGGGCATTCACTACGCTGGCGTCACCGACGCCACGCTCAGCCACGGCGAGGCCTGGCACTTTTGTAGGTTGGGGCGCCTGCTCGAGCGCGCTGACAAAACGTCACGCATCTTGGACGTGAAGTACTTCGTGCTCCAGCCTTCCCAGCAACAAGGTGGGCCCACCATCGATCAAGTCGGCTGGACAGCGCTGCTCAACTCAGCCAGCGCGCTGCAGATGTACCGGCAGACTGAGCACATCATCACCCCGCGGCGCGTCGCCCGCTTTCTGTTGCTCAGTGATGAGTTTCCGAGATCCATCCGCCACTGCGTCAAGCGCGCCCAGCGCAGCTTGCATGCGCTCACCGGCACTCCCGTTGGTAACTACAAGACTGAGGCCGAGCGTCTATTGGGCAAGCTGGTGGCCGACTTGGACTACGCCGACATCGACCAAGTCGTGGACTACGGTCTCCACGAGTACCTCGACGAGCTTCAAACTACGCTCAACGCTGTAAGCAGCTCAGTGCACAAGCAGTTCTTCGAGCACGCGGAAAAGTAACCACACTTTTTCAACCCTCGCGCTGTCTCCTGTTCCCCAAGTCAGATCTAGGTTCAAACAAGGCATTCCCCCATGGCAGTCCGTGTAGCCCTTACCCACCGAACCACCTACAAGTACGAGCGTCCCGCGCTGATGGGACCCCAAGTCGTGCGGTTGCGACCAGCTCCTCACAATCGCACGCCCATCCACAGCTACTCGCTCCGGCTACAGCCCACCGAGCACTTCATCAACTGGCAACAAGATCCGCACGGTAACTACCTGGCGCGCGTCGTGGTGCCGGAAAAGACGCAAGTCTTCGAGGTGCTGGTGGATTTGGTAGCGGATTTGGAGAGCTACAATCCATTTGATTTCTTTCTCGAGCCCACGGCTGAAGAGTTTCCCTTCAAGTACAGCGAAGCCACGCTGCGCGAGATTGCTATCTACCTCGACCCGGATCCCATGACGCCGGAGCTGGCTGAGTTCATAGGCAGCTTTGACCAGACCAAGCGGCGCACGGTCGACTATTTGGTGGACCTCAACCGGGCCGTGTATGAGGCCGTTGCCTATGTCATCCGCATGGAGCCCGGCGTGCAGACGCCGTCGGAAACGCTGACGCTCAAGAAGGGCTCCTGCCGCGACTCCGCCTGGCTCATGGTCCAGGCCTGCCGACACTTGGGCCTCGCCGCCAGATTTGTCTCCGGTTATTTGATTCAGCTCGAGCCCGATGAACGACCGATTCACGGCCCCGCCGGACCTGAGAAGGATTTTACCGATCTGCACGCCTGGTGTGAGGTCTATGTACCTGGCGCAGGTTGGATTGGCCTGGACCCGACCAGCGGCTTGTTGGCCGCTGAAGGTCACATTCCTCTGGCGTGCACGCCCTTTCCGGGCAGCGCCGCTCCGGTCGAGGGCGGAGTCGAAAAGGTCGAGACCGAGTTCTCGTTTCACATGGAGGTGCGCCGCATCGTGGATGTGCCCCGTGTCACCAAGCCGTACACTGAAGAGCAGTGGCAAGCCATCTTGGCGCTCGGACACCGCGTGGATGAATCTCTGGTGCGCTCCGACGCACGCCTCACCATGGGTGGTGAGCCAACCTTCGTTGCGGTGGACAATCCCGACGCGCCCGAGTGGAACACCGAGGCGCTGGGTGCAGACAAATTGCGTCGGGCGGACCGCCTAGCCCATCGCCTCTACCAACTGTGGTCCAAAGGTGCAGTGATGCATCACGGGCAAGGCAAGTGGTACCCGGGCGAGCAGCTGCCGCGCTGGGCCATCTCCATGATTTATCGCGTGGATGGACAGCCCATCTGGCGCGACGACTCCAAGTTTGCGCTCAGCGAGACGGGGCTCAACTACACTAGCCAAGATGCACAGCTGTTCGTCAGCACGCTGACCGACGTACTTCAGGTAGGCGACGCCGGCGTGATGGAGGCTTATGAAGACGCTTGGTATTACATGTGGAAGGAGCGCCGTCTCCCCACCAACGTCGATCCGCTCAAGAGCAACCTCAAGGACCCGGTCGAGCGTGAACGGCTGACGCGCGTGTTTGGTCAGGGTCTCAACCAGGTCGTGGGCTACATTTTGCCCCTGTGGCACAACGGCTACGATTTCAAGACGGGCAAGTGGTTCTTGCGAGATGAACATTGTTTCTTGATTCCTGGCGACTCCCCGATGGGGTTCCGCCTGCCCCTCGATTCCACCCCCTGGACGCGCGCGGTGGACTACGACGGCGGCTATGATCCCGATCCTTCGCAGGATTTCCCCGCCTTCCCCGGGTACGAGCAGATCCGTCGTCGTTACGCCGAAACAGGGGAGCCGTCTTCTTTGGTGCGATTTCAGTCGCGCGAAGAAGATGCAGCATTAGCTGATGGTGATGGAGCACCGCGTCGCAAACGCGACCAGGAGCGGGAAAAGGAGCGCCTGCGCCGTGCCGCAGACATGCGCCGCAATCCACCTGTGCTGGGTGAATCGGCACTGGGCATCGTCAAGACAGCGCTGTGCGTCGAGCCACGACAGGGCATCTTGCATGTGTTCATCCCACCGTTGTACTCGGCTGACGCCTACATTGAGTTGTGCGCGGCGCTGGAGCGCACCAGTGAGCTCACAGGCCTGCCTTTGCAGATTGAGGGCTATCCCCCGCCCCGTGATCCACGACTGACTGAGTTCAAGATCACGCCCGACCCTGGCGTGATCGAGGTCAACGTGCCGCCTGTGGAGGGCTGGAGCAACCTGGTGCAGCAAACGGAAGAACTGTATGCGGCGGCCAAACACGAAGGGCTCACCGCAGAAAAGTTCGATATCGATGGCAAACACATCGGGTCGGGAGGCGGCAATCACTTGGTTCTCGGCGCGCGGAGCACATTGTCCAGCATCTTCTTGCGACGTCCGGATGTACTGCGCAGCTTGATCTCGTTCTGGCACAATCATCCTTCGCTCTCGTACCTATTTTCTGGTCAATTCATCGGTCCCACCTCCCAGGCACCGCGCGTGGATGAGGCTCGCCTCGACTCCGTCTACGAGTTGGAATTGGCCTTCAAACAGCTACCGGAGGGACGCAACGTGCCCCCGTGGCTGGTGGATCGCGTGCTCCGCAACCTGTTGGTCGATTTGACGGGCAACACGCACCGCACTGAGTTTTGCATCGACAAGTTGTACTCTCCAGATGGCTCTGCTGGCCGCCTGGGCCTCTTGGAGATGCGCGCGTTCGAGATGCCACCCCACCATCGCATGGCCAACGCTCAACAGTTGTTGGTGCGCGCGGTCCTTGCTGCGTTCCTCGAGCGTCCCTACGTCGAGGGTTTGGCCAAGTGGGGCACCACCTTGCAAGACCGTTACTTGTTGCCGCACTTCGTCCGGCATGATCTGACGGACGCACTCAGCTACTTGGGCGAGCGCGGC
>Ga0315910_10000361_pt1 | contig 46577 bp, 61 predicted proteins | sample EdamamesoilMG_FD_204470 | JGI IMG/M metagenome (GOLD analysis project Ga0315910, IMG submission 204470) | Garden soil microbial communities collected in Santa Monica, California, United States - Edamame soil | ecosystem: Environmental > Terrestrial > Soil > Garden | place: USA: California... | reverse complement strand
CGAGGCGATGCTCGTCGCGGCTGACGCCCAGCTCGGGACGATCATGGCCGCCATCGACCTCCAGACGACGACGGTCGTCCTCCTCGGAGACAACGGTGCCCCTGTCGAAGTGGGCGGCGCAAAGGGAACGAGCCTGGATGGCGGCACCCACGTTCCCCTCGTGATGGCCGGTGTCGGCATCCCGCACGGCTCCAGCCCTGCCTTGGTTCACGTCGTAGACATACCCTCGACGCTCGCCGGCCACGACATCGGCGACGGGGTGGACCTCCATCCGCTCATGGCCGGGGCGCTCGCGGCCCACGACTTCGTGCTATGCGGGCAGCTCGCGGACTCACTGTGGCCGCTCGACGTGTGCGCCCGGGGCGTCCGGTACAAGCTCCGCCGCACGGCCGCCGGGGATGAGATGTACGACCTCCTCCTGGATCCAGGCGAGACGATCAACCTGATCGCCGACCCGACGAAGGCCGCGAAGGTCGCGCAGATGACTGCGTGGCTGGAAGCCCGCCTGCCCTAGACCGTGGCTACTGGCGTCCAGTTCAAGACCACCAGCTTCGCGTTCAACACGTCGGGGACGACCCCGTTCACGCGCGACATCACGATCGCCGGGATCGGGACGCCCAAGGCCGCCATCTTCAAGATCGGCGGCGGGATCACGGCCGGGACCAACGTGGCGACAGCCCGCGAGGGCTGGGGCATCACGGACGGCACGACGAGCCGCGCCTTCTCGTGCTTCTCACAGAACAACCAGGCGACATCTAACACCGGCGGTCGGATCGACACGACGACCGTCATCTACTTCAACACGGTCGCGGGCGCGGTCGGCGCTGAGGCGTCGTTCAATTCGTGGATCACTGACGGCGTACGCATCAACATCGACACGGTGGCGGCGGCGGCCTTCATCGTCGAGGTCACGTTCGTCTACGGGGATGATGTCTCCTGCTCCGTGAAGGAGCTGACTGGCTCCGGCTCAGTCAACGGCACGGCATCGGTCACGGGCCTCTCCTTCGCCCCGACGATGGTGATGGCGTGGAGTTCCATCAACGCCTTTGCCGCCGACACGGCCTTCAACACATCCCAGATCTCGCTCGGCGTCTCGACGCTGACGGCTGGGTCCATCCTCCAGGGCTGCTACGCGCTCCACGACCGCGACAACGTGGCGCTGTCGTCGCACGCCGGCGGCGCAGGGCGCACGAACCGCATTGCCCAGGCGATCGCCGTCTCTGCCGTAGGTGCGGCCACAGACAACGGATCCCTGGAGCTGACGGCCTTCAACTCAGACGGGGCGACGTTCACCACGAGGGACGTGGCGACTGCCATCCCGACCATGCAGCTCCTCATCGGGACCGGCACGGTCCCAGTCTGGTGCGGCTGGCTAGACATCGGTACGACGAGCACGGGCAACAAGGCCCGCACCGACCCCGGGTGGCGGCCGAAGTTCCTGGGGGCGATCGGCTCGTCCCTGGAGGCGACGGACACCATCGGCGGCGGAACGCTCGTCTCGGGCCACTACTCCGACGGCTCGGGCGACCTCACTGCTACGCAGGCGTTCACCTACCAGACAGAGGACAACTTCACCCCGACCGACACGCGCTCGGTCACGTCCTCAGACCTGATCCGCGTGCTCGACAACGCGGGCGGCATCTTCTGGTCAGCCACGCTCGTCTCATTCGACACGCGCGGGTTCACGGTCAACGTCACCTCGGCCGCTGGCACGGCGAAGTATTCGTTCTACTACGCCATCGGCGGCGTGCCGCTGCTCGGGAACGACACCGAGCAGATCACTGACACGCCGATTCTGATCCAGCACAAGCGGCTGGTGATCTCCGAGACGGAGCAGATCAGCGACGCCGTAGTCCTCAAGGTCAACCGGATCACGGACAGCGACACGGAGACGATCACCGACTCTCCTGTCCTGATCCAGAACCTCTTCCTCGTCGTCAACGAGGACGAGCACATCGACGACGCGGCCGAGCTGGATCAGTCCGCCAATGCGAATCTCGTCGCGGACGAGACGGAGGACATCACTGACGCTTTCGTGGCGCTCACGCCACACGCGGCCGTCAACGAGACGGAGGACATCCTCGACGTCGCGGTCCTCGTCGTCAGCAAGATCGTCACGACGGAGACCGAGGAGATCTCCGACGTCACCCAGCTCGTCGGGGCGGCGCTCGCGATCGCCACAGACACGGAGACGATCACCGACCAAGCCATCCTCATCACGGGCCGCGTGCTGACCGTGGACGAGACGGAGACGATCACGGATGAGGTGGCGTTCGCCGACCGGCGCACCCTCGCCGGCTGGCGCGGCACTGTCCTCCAGGGCGGGGCGGTGGCTGGCGCTGTACTCATGGCCGGCAGCGCCCGGGGGACGACCCTGTGACGACCCGCTACGCCATCGTCCCCTTCACGACGCTGACGAGCACGGGGACCCAGGACATCACGTCCTCGGACATCTCGGGCTGGGACACGGGCGGCGTCGCCATCTTCTTCCTCTCGGGGCGCTCTGGAGGGGCCGGGACGGCCACGACGGCGAGGCTCTCTCGAGGGGCAGCCAACAGCCGCGGGCACGCCATGGTGCTCTCCAATCGCGCCAGGAACGGCGGAGTTTCCTCCCTCCAGTCGCTCCACAACAAGGGGACGAGCCAGACCTCCTCCGCAGGACGCTGCATCTCCATGATCGACCCTACGGGGAACACGATCGAGGCGGCGGCGCGGTTCAACGCGGCCCTGACCAACGGCGTCAGGATCGAGTGGGTGACGGCCCCGGCGGCGGCCTACGAGGGCTTCGCGCTGCTCATCTCGGGCGTCGTGGACTCCTGGATCGTGGACTCCGGCGGCACCACTACGACCACGGGTCCGGTTGGAAGCGAGTTCCGGCCCTCGTTCATCTTCGTCAACCCGACGACGGGCAACAACCTAGGCGGCGTCACGAACGACGGCGTTCCTGGCTTTGGCCTCGTCGTGGACAAGAGCCCGATCAAGCAGGCGGTCCTGGGTGCCGAGTGGAACCGCCTCTCCGACCCGTCTGACTGTGACGGCATCCTCCGCAACGGCTCCTGCGCCCTAGAGGTGACGGGGAACACCGGCATCGACCTCGACGGCCTCTCGGTCGCCACGATCACGTCCACTGGCTTCACGAGCGCCAGCGGCATCGGCCCCTGCATGGCCGTGAAGCTCGACACCGACGCCACCTTCCAGATCGCGGTCGAGACGCTACCGAGCGGCACGGGCAACGCCTCGTTCACGGGCCTTGGGCTCAAGCCTAGGGTCGTCTTCGGGGTGGCCTCCCTCATCACCTCGGAGGACACGATCGTCGACGGGGCCACGGTCGCCACCGAGGGCGTGTTCCTCTTCGACGGGACCCAGCAGCTTGCGGCCTCGGAGCGCGTGGACGAGGGCGTCTCAACGCCGGCCAGCTCCTCCCTCTTCGCCTCCGCCAAGGCCATCCATGTCTTGAACGACGCCGGCACGGATGCGGTCGTTGGGACGGTCGTGAGCCTGGATGCCACGGGCTTCACCCTCAACTTCACGACGGCAACGGCCGGGCGGATGCTCGTCTTCGCGCTTGGAGCCGCCGCTGAGGCCCGCACCCACATCGAGACGGAGGACATCACCGACGAGGCGATCCTCCGCGGGGCGACCTCACTCGTCGTCCAGGAGACGGTCGACATCCTCGACGCCACGGCTAGCCTCACGAATACCATCGTGACAAACGCCCTCCCCCAGGGGACAACGCTAACGGCCGGGGCGGTGCGCGGGACTACGCTCGCCGGTGGGGCAGTCGCGGGTGCGGTGCTATAGTCCACGCCATGCCGTCCAAGACCAAAGCCCAGGCCGGAGCGATGGCCGCCGCGTGCGCGGGAAAGTCGAAGCTCGGCATCCCGAAGAAGGTCGGCTGCGAGTTCGCGGCCCACGACCGCGCGAAGGCTAAGTCTGTCCGGTTCAAGAAGGCCCACGGGTACTAGCCATGGCAACGCCCCCGCGCGTCTGGACGTCCGAGGCTTTCGAGGCAGGGACGAAGTACCCGGCGGCCCGCGTCGTGGACCGGGACGGGAATGTCTGCATCCAGTCGGACTTCTCGGGCAGCGTCGTGATCCGCGTCTACGACACCGGGAGCGCCACGCCCTCGACCGTCGTCTACTCGAACACGGTGGCCGTGTCGGCCGTGGTGTTCAACTCGCTCCAGACCTGGGACGTTGACCGCGACGGGTTCAACTTCCGGACGGAGGTGACGTCGAACAACGTCTCCTGGGAGGGGGGCCACACGTACCGCGTGTCGGCCCTACTGCCGCACGCGACGCAGGGGTACATCCCCGTCGTCCACGAGATCAAGGTCAGGGAGCTTCTCTCGCTCTGATCCCCCGGAGGGGCAGCTTCTCTCGCTCCTCGGCCGCGTGCAGGCGGCGGATCGAGTCGATGTCCATGGGGACGGACCACTCGTCGGTGTCGCGGAACCCGAGCCAGGTGGCCTTGGGGTAGGCGCGGAGCGTCGCGCTCTCGTACTTCTCGAAGCCGGCCTCCATGTACGCGATGGCGAGCGAGATCTCCTGGTGGTCGATGAGGCCGCAGGTGCCATGGACGATCAGGCCGCAGTCCACGCGCAGCTCCGTCACGAGGTCGCGCATGGCGAGGCGCTCGTCAGGGTGGCAGCGGCGCGCGTGCTGGCCGGGCCAGGACTTGACCTCCTTCTCCAAGTGGTCGAGGTCAGCCGTCCACGGGATGAGCGCATAGCGCTGGAAGTGGACGCGCCGCATGGTGAGGCGCAGCAGCGGCATGCCTTCCATAACGGGCTGAAGGAGCGCCTTGGACGCAGACCCACACCAGACACCGATAGCGTACGTCACCTGTAGCAGCCTCCTCGTTCTTCTCCCACGGATCGCCAGGACGCGCCGCGAATGGCCTTGTAGGCGGTTGAGTAGCCTATCCCTGTGTCCTTGGAGATCTTTGCGTATGTGTCGCCGCGCTTTCTGCGCGTTCGCAGATCAATGACGACGGCCCCGCTCAGAACGCGGCTCTTGTGCTTGTCTCCGTTCCAGTCAGTTCCGTGGCGCAGCCTGTCGGCCGCGTTCTCGGAGCGCGTACCCCACGAGAGGTTCTCCGATCTGTTGTCGCGCCTGTTTCCGTTCAGGTGGCGCACCTCCATGCCTCTTGGCCTTTGGCCGTGGAATGCCTCGCAGATGAGCGAGTGCACGGTGGAGCGCATCCGCCTCCGCCCTCCTTCTCCAACCAAGACCACGTATGCGTATCCGTTCTTGCTGATGTACTCGCTTAGCGGCGCTGGCGGACCGTGCCTGCCCCTGCCGGCATGCAGCCTTCGGGCGATTCTCCCAAGGGAAGAGGCCGAGTACGGCCAGCCAGGAATGGGCCTCCAGTCACCGCCCATAGCAGCCTCCTCTGATCTGCCCTACCGGACAGTAAAGGGATCGCCCAGTCTTCTCGTCCATGCGGCACTTCCACGACTTCTTCCCCTTGGAGTCGAGCGGCAGCTCCGGCCACGCCTTGGGGTCGAGCTGCCCCATCTCATTCAGGAGCAGCATCCTCTCCAGCGCCATCATGCGCTCCTCGTACTCGGCCTGGAGTTCGTCGGTGTACGGCACCTCCAGCTCCTTCAACTGCTGGCCCTTGATGCCCTTCCTGGCGTCGGAGTCCTTCGCCTCGTAGACGAGGACGCAGCGGACTGCGCTAGGAGGCCAGCCTTCGGCAGACACCATGCCCATGCGGTAGGCGTGGACCTGGAGCTTGTAGTCGAGGCTGACTCCCTCCTCGTCGAGCAACCCGAACCCGAAGACGGCTTGGGTCTTGAAGTCCACCACGGTCCGGAGGCTCGGGATCCAGAGGTCGCAGGTGCCCTCGATGGTGAACTTGCCGCACGGTATGCGCACGGCGACCTGCGTTCGTGCGTCGGGCCAGATCGCCTTGCACGCCTCCTCCAGGGCCTCCCCACGCTGGTGGCCCAGCTCGAACGTCCGCACGGTCTCGGGCGAGAGCGGGGCGGGCTCAACGCCGCTGAGGAGGTGCGCGAGCTTCCGCTGGCAGTCGCCGAGGTTCGAGGGTCCGAACTTGAAGGCGCGGGCCTCCTGGTCCCTCGCGCCCTTCTGGGCGTACCACTCGTCGAGCTTGTCGGCGATCACAGGATCTTCCTGATGCTCTGGAGGCAGCGTTCGGCGAGTTCCACGGCGCGCGGCCATGGGATGCCGGAGTCGGCGAGGGTGTCGGCGATCGACTTGTAGACCTGTTCCCGCTGGTCGTCCTGGAGGGGCTCGGGGTCCACGAAGCGGTCGAGCAGCACGTCGAAAGCCTTGTCGCGGTCACGTTCGGTCACGGCGAAGTCCTCCATGGTGTAGGTGTCGGATGTGGTGCGGCGGCCACCGAGCGAGAGCCCGATGGCAGCCCAGAGAGAGCACAGGATGAAGCTGGAGGCGGTCCAGCAGGCGATGGTCCAGAGGATGGCTGCGATCATCGGACACACTCCTTGCACTCCTGGTAGCGCCCGACATGTTCCTCGGGCTTGATGGTCTCGCAATGCTGGCAGTAGCGCCAGCGCTCGCCACACTCGTCAGACGAGCAGCACAGCGTCTCGTCGGGGCCGGGGGCCTCGACGAAGAACTCGCTCTCGCACACGGGGCAGCCGGCCGCCTCCGCGTCCGCAGGCACATGGCGGGCGCTCACGGCTTCACCCCGGCGCGGCACGCGGCCTGGATCCGGTCGTAGCGCGCGACCTTGCGCCGCCACGCGGCGACCTTCGTTTTGGCGAGGCGCATCTTGCGCTCCCAGAGCGCCAACCGCTGGCGCGCCTTCGCCTCGCGGGCCTCGCGCGTCAGCGCGCGCCGCTCGCCCGCCGGCAACGGCGCCGGCTTCGCCTTCTCGGCCTTCGCGCGGACCACAAGCCCGGCGAGCCACGGAGTGAACACCTTGCGCGAGCGCCGCATCTGCCTGTGTTCGAGCCCGAGGTTGTGCTCCAGCTCGTGCAGGAAAACGTACGCGAAGTCGCGGAGGTCTACCTCGTGCATCACCTCGCGGCGCCTCCACTCCTCTCGCGCGCCGTCGTCCCCGACGATGGTCGCCCGGTAGATCGGCCGCGGCAGTCGCACCGTCATCGAGCGGCTATTCAGATAGGCGCAGCCCGAGGCCCCGATCGCGTCCAGGCTGCGCCGGTTGGTGATGCGTACGTTGCGGTCCTCGGACACGCCGAGGTAGCGCAGCGCCGCGCGCACGAAGCGCTTGAGATCCGCCGTATTCCAGTCGGTCTCGTTCTTGAGGTGCAGCTTGTCCCCATCGCGGCGCCGTTGCCTGGCGAGCAACGGGTAGGCCGCGGGTGAGAGGCCGCCTCCGGCGGCCGGGCGCGGGATGTGGTTCACTGGCGCACCTCCGCCGGCTTCTGGCACTGCCCGTAGCAGCACGAGCCCTCACCCTCGCCTAGGATCACGGTCCCCTTGCCGAGGCCCGCCTCAGCCCACGCGGCTAGACAGTCCCAGCACACCACCTGCTCACCCAGCAGCGGGTCTTCCACGATCAAGAACTCCATGTTGCGGCCCTCCTTGAGCCTACCGGCTTTGTGCCAATCCGGCCACCCAGTCAGACACCTATCGACAGACGACGCCCCCCGGCTTGAGGACTAGAACCCCCCGTCCTCGTACCGCGTCTCGCTGTCCACTGCCCCGTAGGCGTCCCCCAGCGCCGCCCAGGCCGCGTCCTCGTCGCTGAGGGCCTCCGGGGCCACGACGGTCATGAGCGCCGCCACGGGCAGCTCACGACGCGCCAGGCGGGCCATCTCACGCTCCTCTTCCTCCTCCGCCGCCAGCAGCTCGTCGAGAGTCTTCATGGTATCCCCTACTCCCGCCCGATCGACAGGAGCGACAGCGTGTCATTGAACGCCTGCGCCTCGTAGAACTCCGCCACCTGAACGAGCCGCTGGTGGCCGTCACCGCCCCACGGGGATTCGTACCCCGGCGATGTAGGCCAGGACATGTGGATCCGCCCGCCGTCGCGCACGTCTCGCAGGACGAGGCGATCACCATCGGACTCGATCAGCCAGATCGCCACGCCAATGTCCTTGCCGAACACCCGACGCCCGACGCTTTGGCTTTTCTTGCGGTAGCCGTTCCCCAGCTTCTCCCCCTCTTCCAGCCAGGACAGCGGGAACCGATCCCCCACACGCAGGTTGCGCATTTCGATGCTCATGTCTGCCCCCTCCCAGAGGCCACGAACCATACCCACGCCACAGACGCCACGTCGTGAGATTCCCTGATTTGCCGCTCCGTCTCCCCTCTAAGCTCCGATGCCCTATGGACCTAGAAGACTCCCAGCACCCGAGATAGCCTGAGGCCACCCGTGGACCAAGCCCCCGAAGACGAGTCCGAAGACTACCCCACCCAAGTAGCCGGTGGCATCGCCAAGAGAATGGCCAACCTAAGGCCCCCATGGCGTCCAGGAGAGTCCGGGAACCCCTCCGGGCTCGCAAAAGACGGAAGTGGCACTAAAGCCCATGCCCTCCGTGCCCGTCTCCTAGCGAAGCTGGCGAAGCCTGCGGGGCAACGTACGACCAAGACCTGGGCGGACCGCGTAGTAGACGGATGGGTGAAGGCAGCCGCTGACGGCGACGCTGCAGCCAGGCGCGACATCCTCGAACGCCTCGACCCCATCGACAAGGACCACGCCCAAGGCAGGGTCATCCTGGAGGGCATCCGCCTGGAGATACGTGGAGGAGGGGCATCCCTCACCATGGGTGCGCAGGGGGCGCTGCCTGAGCTGCCACTAGAGGGGACGCCTACTGAGGCGCCTAGGGACGCAGAGGTCGTCGTCGACGGGGAAAGCTTCGCGGACGAGAAGCAGTAGGAGTCCCGGGGGGGAGGGCGCCAGCCTCCAAGCGTCACCCCCCCCCGGCGTCTCTGCCCTAGGAGTCCCCTCAGATATCCACTTACCTATTCTCCTAGAGTATGAGACAATGGGTACATGGGACCTAGAAGTAGGACGACGACGGACGAGGAGTTCGTGAAGGCGTGGCAGAGCACGCCGACGGCACGGGCGGCGGCGGATGTCTTGGGGTGCTCACTGACGTCGGCGAAGGTGAGGGCATCGAGGCTCAGGGGTATGGGTGTGCCCTTGAAGAAGCACTGGGTGGGGAGGCCGCGGAAGGTGATGGACGTGGAGGGCCTGAAGAGGCTCGCGGCTGAGAGCCTGCCGCCGGCAATGGACCCGTGAAGCGTCGTCGTCTGGGTAGCCTCGACGCTCTATGCGCATTCTTCGAGGCGACAAGGCTCGCGGTGACTAGCCAGGAGGGCCTGCTCCGCCAGGCGAGGCCCAAGCGCCGGTCGCCGTCGAAGAGGCTCAGGCAGACCAAGCTCGCCAAGCTGAGGCGTCGCCTGAAGTACGAGAGGTGGGCCGCTGGGGAGGGCCTCCAGTGAAGCGTCGTCGTCGGCCTAGGATCCACCAGTCGAAGAGGACGAAGCGCCGCGCCAGACGCAGGAAGAAGGCATCGTGGGAGGCCTTCAAGGTTGCGGCCTACGACAAGTTCGCGGAGCTGTTCCTGGAGGCCTACCCGCCCTCTAGGTGGCTCGCCCCCGACGACGACGCCACCCAGGATTGACCGATGGCTCCTGGCGGGCCTTGGCGCAGGAGCGGCAGCAGCGGTCTCTGAGGGCGAAGGCCCGAGCTTTCACCTGTAGGTGGCCGCAGGAGCAGCGACAGAGGACGTAGCGACCGGGGGTAGCGGAGCCAGGGGGCCTCGCTGCGGGCCCCACTATCGTCCACTCGGTGGGCGGCTTATCTGCCACGGAAGAGGTCGGGTGTCGCGAGGTGAGGGCGGTGGATGACGGTCACGCGCTCGTCCCAGCGGCGGTCTAGGAGCTTCGCCTCCGTGGGTAGGCCGCAGGCGAGCTGGAGGCCGTACCTGAGCAAGTTCCTTCCCGACGACGCCGGGGTAGAGATCTGGGAGTCAAAGCCTCCTGAGAGCCTAGGGGAGCACTCCAGGACCTTGGGCCCGTCCTTGGTCAGGATGGTGTCGCACTTGAAGAAGCCGACCGTGGCGCCCACGGCCTCTGCGGCGGCGTAGCAGAGGGCGTAGATCTCGCCCTGAGTCTTCGCGTCGAGCCTCGTCGGGTTGGTGTGCCCAACCTCTAGGGGCTGGTCGTCCACCCAGACGAAGTGCCTGTCCACGATGTTGACGCGGTAGAGGGGCCCAGCTCCGGGCCTCAGCAGGATCTCCACCGACTGCTCGGGGCCTTCCAGGAGTTCTTCGTGTAGGGCATCCGGGTAGTTGCCGCAGGCCCTATTGGCCTCGCTTCTGATGAGAAGGCGCTTCACGCCGCGCGATCCGGAGCCAACGCGTGGCTTGCAGATGCATGGCGGCTCCATCCTGTAGGCCGCCGTAGGAACCGCTGCGGCGAGCAGCGCGTCCTTCGCCTGCTCCTTGTCCTTGCATATGGTCGCCGTCTTCCTGGAGACCCAGCGCCCCTCCCAGCCCATTGCCTCGTGGACGGCCGCCACCTGGACATGTGTGTCCGCCCCGCCACAGAAGGCCCCGATGAGCCGGCCCTTGAGCTTCGCGGCGAGCGCGACGTGGGACTCCGTGTCGTAGCAGTCGATCTCGTGGAACTCGACTCCCTGGATCTTGGCGCACGGGCAGTCCTTGTCCTTGTCGGTGACGACAGGGACTAGGCCAAGCGCCAGCGCCTCCCTGGCGGCGTAGGCGTGCAGGATCCCTCCTCCAGGAAGGAGGACCGCGCTCTTCGTCGTCTGGGGCTCTGGAGGGGAGACGTAATGCCTTGTGGCACGCTCCAGCTCGCGGCTTAGGCGTGTGATCTCCTCGTCGTTCTCGTTGACCTCTGCGATGGCGCGGCTGGCCAAGGCCGGGGAGTGATCCAGGCACTTCTCCACGATCAGCATGGTCACGTCGGGGTCTTCCGGCTTCCTAGCCCTCCACCCAAGAAGCTCTGCCTTCGGTACCTCCTCAGCCATCCGTGCGTACACGGCGATGTTCCGCTGACGGGCCGCTCGAAGGTCTCTCAGGATCTCGCTACGCGTCCTCATGGCTCTTGTACCACCCACTTGCTGTCCAGCCCCCATCGACGACGAGGGCGTGCCCTGTGACGTCTGGCGCGCTCAGGAGGTACTCGATCGCCCTGAGGACTCCCAGCCGCGAGGCGAGCAGGCCGCTGGGCGACCTATCCTGCATTGCCTTGTATTCGCCGGCGTCCGTCAGCTTCGCGGTGCGGCGAGTCGCCATGACCTGGCCTGGTAGCACTGCGTTCACGCGCACCCCGTGGCGCGCCCACTCGACAGCCAGGGCTCGCATTAGGCCAACGACGCCCGCCTTGGCCGCTGCGTACGCCGCGCGCTGTGGGTAGGCGGCGATGGCGTGGATGGACGAGACGATCACGATGGCCCCGCCGTTGCCGTGGGCGATCATGGCACGGCCAGCCTCACGGCAGATCTTGAACGTCCCGACGAGATCGACGTCGATGATCTTCTGGAACTCCACATCCGTGAGGTCCACGGACGGCTTGATGCAGCCAGGAGCCCCGTGGCAGACGACGAGGCCCGCGTAGCGGTGCGCGCTGTCGAGCTTCGCGTCCGTCCTGACTCCCATCACTGCCTGATCTCCGCGCGCCAAGTGCGCAGCTACTAGGCCGCCGATGTCCCCCTCGTGGCCCGTGACGAGGATGGTCACTTGTAGCACCCCGCATCCTCGGCCCACTTCGCGTAGACCTTGGGCTCCGGCGAGAGGTACGCCCACACGTACACGAGCGACGTCTCCGGGCCGGCGACGATAGGGTGGCTCCCGAGCGGGACAGGAACCATGACGCCAGTCGTTAGCGCCACGGCGTCATCGACTTCGGACCCGTCCTGCCATCGACCCTTGCGGCGCATGAGCGCAAACCCGTCCTTCGGGCGCATGAACGGCAGGAACGCCTCCTCGAACTCCGAGGCCATGGAGAGGTCGGCGTCGAATCTGTGCGGCGGCCAGGAGGACCAGCCCCCCGGGACGTTGTGTGTCTCCCCGAGTCGGATCCTCAGCGCCGGCCCTTCACCGCCGAGGATCTCGTAGACAGTCCGCTTGTGGTGCCCCCACCCGATCTCGTGGACCTTGTGGGTGACGACCAGGGTCGGGTCGGGCCATTGCCCCGCAGGGGAACTGACGACTAGGACGTCCATCGACCCGTTGGGCGCGAACTTGATGGCCTCTCCGGAGGGGACGTAGATCCCAGGCTCGGGGCGCTCGAAGACGGACTTCCTCCACCAAGGGCCGTGGAAGAGGTCGCCAACCTCGACTTCGCCAGACCCGCAGAGCAGGTGCAGGTATCGCTCGTGCCCCGGCGCAGGGGGGATCTCCAGGAGTTCCTCCAGCTTCAGGCGCTCGACGGCGAGGTCCTTGATCTTCATATCTGGTCTATCTTCCTGGCGACTAGGAGACAGTGGCGGCCCACATGGAAACGCCACAGGAACGGAGGGGCGGGCCACAGGCGCGAGAGCTTCCACGCCCAGCGCCTCGGGATCGGGAGGACCATGAGAAGCTCCACTGGGAAGCTCGTCCTCTGCCACACGACCTCGAACCCCGCCGACTCGACGAGGGCTTTCAGCGACTTCGGGTTGAAGTAGTGGAGGTGGGTCGGGTGGACCCACGGGCGCGACCTGTCGCCGCACTGGAGGAGCCCGCCTCGCTCGTTTCCGCGCGGGGCCAGGAGGCGGCCGAAGAGGCGCTGGAGTGGGTTGTTGTCGTTCGGGACGGAGAGGGCCAAGAGGCCTCCGTCGAAGAGGACCTCGCTCCACTCCTTCAGGGTGGCGAGGGGGTCTATGACGTGCTCCAGGACCTCGGTGGAGATGATGGCGTCGTCTGTCCAGAGGTATGGCGGTTTGTCCAAGCATAGGCACCCCATGGCCTCGGCGTGAGCCCTGGCGACAAGCGATGGCTCTATCCCACGGGCATCCCAGATCCGTCTCTCGGCGAGCTTCAGCAAGAAGCCAGGCCCGCTACCGAACTCTGTCAGGCGCCTGCCGGTCGTCCGGCGCTCTAGCTCCCGCAGGAGGACCGCCCAGAGCCTCTCGTAGTACCAGAGGCCCCTGCGCTGGACCTCGAAGTAGTCCGGCCAGACCTCGTAGACGTCGAGCGTATCGGTCACGAGCGCCAGCCTATCGTGAGCCGCCGCCACATCGCCGCCGCGGCACGCCGCACGAAGCCGCCGATGCGCTTGAGGAGCGCGATCACGCCAGTCTCGTCTAGGCCCAAGTCCCTCAGTCCTGCACGGTGCGCATCGTGCGCGGGTTGTACTGGTAGGTCACCTGGTAGAGGCCCACGCGGAGCGTGTGGTGCGCGTGATCAGGGTGGGTCAGGACGGCCTCGCTCTCGACGACGACGACCGGGCCGAGGATGGCGTTCGGCTGCGAGCCTTCGGGGTCCTTCACCCAGTTCGGGTACTTGACGCCAGCGTAGACCTTCACATTCCCCTCCACGATGTGCCGCGCGCCCACGGTGTTCCCAACCGCGACCTGGCGCGTGCCGAGGAGTTCTCCGCGCGGGTGGGTGTCAGCGACGGCATGGAGGTAAACGTCTCCCTGGTGGATAACCTCGCCGATCTTGATGTCGGAGTTGTCGCGCAGCTCGGGGCACGCCTTGGATGCGGCGGCCTCGATCTCGGCAAACACCTGCTCGGCGGTCCTCTCGGGATGGATTTTGGTCTTCGTCATGTGGTCACTTCCTAGCTCTTGGAGATGATTCTGGATTCGTCGAGGCCGCAGATGGACGCGTGGGCCTTGCGGCAGTTATTGACCGTCTTCGGAACTGGCATGTGGTACACGCGGGAGGTGCTCCCGTCAGTACCGACGAGCCAGCGCTCGCCATGCTTATCCTGGAGGAGCGCCCTCGGGGCGGCGCCGCGGCGAGCGCCCTCGTAGTCTACATCGATCACCTTGGCTCCGGTGTCGCGGAGGTATTTGCCGACGCCGTACTTCTCGCGCATGACTCTGGAGACCTCGGCGTTCTCTTCGGCGTCGATGACCTCGACCGTGAGCCTCTCCGGCTGCATCACGACCCACTCCGGCACGCGGACGCCGTGCAGGTGGTAGACGGCAAACCCATCCGCCCAGAGGTGTGAAGGTCCGTCGTCGCAGTGCGGGACGTGCGCGCCGGCCGCGTTGGTGTACGTGATGAGGCGTACGGGCTTCTCAGAGATCATGCAGACATGCTCGCCCATCCAGCGGAATCCGGATAGGCGCGCCAGAGCTTCCCAGTGCGCGTACTTCGCGTAGGCGTCCTGGAGTTCTGGGCGCAGGCCAAGGCCCATCTCGTCACGCCAGAAGACGATAAACGAGCACCAGCCAGCCCACATGTTGCCGCCCTGGTAGAACGAGCCCCAGTTGCGCGAGAGCGCAAAGGCGGCGCGCATGGCGGCGTCCGTGGCGGCGTACGTGGCGGCGTACGTGGCGGCGTACGTGGCGGCGTACGTGGCGGCGTCCGTGGCGGCGTCCGTGGCGGCGTCCGTGGCGGCGTACGTGGCGGCGTCCGTGGCGGCGCGCGTGGCGGCGCGCGTGGCGGCGCGCGTGGCGGCGTACGTGGCGGCGCGCGTGGCGGCTTCCGTGGCGGCGCGCGTGGCGGCTTCCGTGGCGGCGCGCGTGGCGGCGTCTGTGGCGGCGTCCGTGGCGGCGTACGTGGCGGCGTCCGTGGCGGCGTACGTGGCGGCGCGCGTGGCGGCGTCCGTGGCGGCGTCCGTGGCGGCGTACGTGGCGGCGCGCGTGGCGGCGTCCGTGGCGGCGGCCGTGGCGGCGTCCGTGGCGGCGTCCGTGGCGGCGTACGTGGCGGCGTACGTGGCGGCGTCCGTGGCGGCGCGCGTGGCGGCGTACGTGGCGGCGCGCGTGGCGGCGCGCGTGGCGGCGTCCGTGGCGGCGTACGTGGCGGCGTACGTGGCGGCTCCGCTAGCTCGGTCGCGCCACCACTGCTCTGCCGCGCCGCCCGCCAGCGCCATCACTAGCGGACTAGGCACGACGACGATGGCCTTGGGCTGCGGCAGGCTAGCCGCGGCGTATAGGCCGCGCGCCGCCGCAATGCAGCGCTCGCGCTCCTCGTCCGTCATCCGCCCGGTCGAGAGCGCAATATCGATCCACTCGTCCCGGTAGACGGCGAGTTTGGCGGTCTGCTCTGGCGTGAGCTTCGTGATCTTCTTGTACTTCACAGCGCGGCCTCCTTGAGCCTCCAGGCCCGATACGTCCTCATGGTCACGAGCGACTCGGCGGGCTCCACGAGCCCTTCCTTCCGCATGCGCTCTATGGCGTCGTATACGCGATGCTTCTTGAGTCCTGTGACGGCCGCTATCTGCGCTACGTCTCGCGGCTGGCGCAGGGCTGCCTTGACGATCCGGAGTGTCATGGCGTGATCTTTCCGCTGGGCTTTCATGGTGTCGATCATCTGGTGAATGGTGTGCCGTGGGCGGGACACTCCCCAGTGCTCGCCCACGGCTGCGCGGCGTACACAGCCGCACATTGCCTGAAACGTACCCCTCTAGTGCGGCGTCGGGAGACTCCCGACCTCTTCCCCGCCGGCCCACGGGAGCCAGGGGTAGCCGCCGCCGGGCGGGAGTCGGTGCGAGCGACCGCCGTCGGCGCCGCGGTAAGAGCGCTTGGCTTTGCGCATCGGCACCCAGCGGCCGGCGGAGTTCTGCCGGCAGAGCTTCCCGCCGCGCACCTTGTAGTGCTCGCCGGCCGGAGTCGTCATGACGTCCGACGACGAGGCCGTGGGGTTGTTGGCGCTGGAGTGGGCGCCAGGAGTCGCGTCAACGGCGGACGAAAACCCTCCGCCCGAGACGACGTTGGTGCGGACGTCTCCGGGAACTGCGTGGACTTCGAGCTTCACGGTCTCCCCGCCCCCGGTCCAGTAGGACCCGTCCGATGCCTCCTGCGCCAGCGCGGCGCTAGAGAGGATCGAGATGGCGAGGAAGACATGCAGGAACTTCATGGGTATCCCTCCGGTTGGCTAGCGCTCGTACGCCCGCCACAGGCGAGCCAGTAGGCGCCAGTGTTTGTAGCCGGTCTTCTCCTCCAGCGTGGCGCAGAGCACGTCCTCGCGCACGTCGCGGAGCGAGATCCAGCGGTCCACCATGCTCGACACCTCCGGGCGAAGGTCGGCGTCGGGTCGCCACTGGAGTTCCATGACGATCACCTCGGCCGCGTAGAATGCGAGGAGGGCCTGGCGGACCTTGCGTGATGTCTCGTAGGCGCGGCCGGCCTCGTCGCGCGTCGGGAGTCCGCCCAGGCGTTCTAGGAGCAGTCCGTCGCCAGTGAGGTCGTAGTCCCCGGCATCGCCGCCGAGGTATTGCCTCGCCTCCTGGAGCGTCATCTTCTGGAAGTCCTCATCCTCCCACTGGCTGATCGTGGCGCCTATCAGGCCGGCCTCGGTAGGCAGAAACTCCTCCTCGAACGTGGCCCCCCTGCCCTCGGCGCTCACCATGACGCGCGAGATCAGGTCCTCGTCCGAGGAGGAGTAGAAGGGGAGGTCGGTCGCGTAGCCCTCGTCGGGTTCACCATGAGTCGGAAGGAGGCCAATCACTTCCCGACTAGGGCCGTCTGCCTGTGTGAGGGGAGGAGGCAGGACCGCAGCGCATCCCATGTCCCCTGCGTTACGACCGACCTCCGGTCGCTCTTGTTCTTTGACCGGCCAGACAATCCAGAGGACCACTGAGACCGCAGCCGCTAGGCAGGCGGCCCCGATGGCCGTGTCTACGTGGTATCTGGTATCCGGAGTCACGCCTTCTCCGCCGTCCCGAGGACCGCCTTCAACTTCCCGACGATCTCGACGAGCGCCGCCTTGATCTGGGGGATGGCCTTGTTCTCCACGAGGGCGGAGACAGCGTCGTGGGCATGGGCGAGCTCTCGCACCACCTCGGCCTTTTCCTGGGCCTCGATGTCCTTGAGGCGGGCCTGGAGGTCGGCGCGCACTTCCTCGCGACTGCGCCGCTTTCTGGGCGTCGTCGTCTGTTCGTTCGATTCGATCACTTGGAGGCCCCCAGGCTGCGCGCCAGCTTCGCCAGCGCGGGGTAGTTGTGGCTGATCCCGCGGTTCCCGAACTTCTTCAGGGGTACACCGTTCTGGCGCATCATGAAGGCGCGCGTGCAGGCCTCTGCTCGGGTCTGCCCACAGAGGGCCACTACCTCGTCCAGCGACGACGCCTGTTGCCAGATCGTCACGAACTCCTCGGGGGTAGCCTTGGTCTTCTTCACTCTCACAGCATGACCTCGTTCACAGTTGAAGGAACCCACCCGGGCTCCAGGAAACTCTTCGCCTTCGTCCAGTCCGAGTAGCCGGCGTACCGGAGACACTTCTCGGCGTAGGCGAGGGTGTGCTTGTAGACGGGGTGCTCGTAGCGCCTGGCGTCCTCCAGTACAGAGACCGCCCAGGCAAGCTCCATGCGGCGGTAGGCGTCTCGCTGAGCCTCGCTCTTCGTCTGCGGCGTCGTCGTCGATCTGTTGAGGATCTCCCAGAGCTTCCCGACGTTGGGTCTCCCGCGAGGGTTCTCCCGGAGCCAGGTTGCGACCGCATCGACGAGGCGCTCTCCGTTGACCTGGGCGAACTCTTTCCGCCAGTGGGCAGCGACAGCGGCTTCGTCGTCGGGGGCTCGGCGGTCGTCTGATACGACGAGGCGCATAGCTCTGGTGATGCTGTCCTCCACGTCTAGACGTGCTTCCAGATCCAGAAGACGCCGAGCCACAGTGCTGTCAGAAGGCCAGCGAGAGCAAGGATGGCCATTCCACCCAGGATTGCCTCGGCCCCCTCATGCTCCTCTTCGGCGGGCTTCTTCATGAGCCCAACCGTACCATGAGACAAAGGCCAGCGGGTGACTCGCCCTGACTCAGTACGCAGTATTTACATGCCTGTGTAGGAGAAAATGTCCTGTGCCTCTACGGAACCGTGGCTCAGACCCCCCTACCCCCCATGCTCGCCAGCAGGGGTGGACCAGGAGTTATTCCCTCCGAGGTATTTCTAGCCCGCGGTCCTCGGATGCCTGGTGGCGCCCACAGATCGGCGGGCGTCGGCTGTCGGCCTTTCAACCAGGACCCTATTCGCGGTCGAGGGGCGGACAGCTACCTGCCCCTCACGGACTGACGGGGAGTCTACGCGGCGTCCCCGAAGAAACCCGCTGCACGCCGTCTCAAGCTGGCGTACACTGGCGCAAGCTGTTTGCACGAGATCGGTCTACCCCGCACAGGGTGACCGTTGCAAGGCCCGGGAGTTCAGACCCCCCGGGCCTTGTTTTTTTCCGCCTCCCGTTGTCTCATCCTCCACGAGACGACGACGCCGCGTGACTCGCTTTTCAAGCAACGCCCTCACCGCCCGCCTCCTGGCGCAGCAGGGCATCCCGAGCGAGACGGTCCAGAGCTGGCGCGGCAAGGTGCGCCACGACCTGTTCGGGGTGGGCGACACGGTGGCCCTGTGTACCTACGGCCTCAGGCTCATACAGAACTGCTCCTACGGCACGCTGAAGGAGCACCGCGACACGATCAACGAGAGCGCCCACATAGGCCGCCTGGACGCCCTGAAGGTCCCCATCGACATCTGGGAGTGGCGGCGCAAGAAAGTGGGCCGGAAGCTCCTCTGGTTCGTCCGCACCCAGGAGCGCCGCTCCCGCCTGTGGCTGGACGTCTCCGACTGGGACGGCCCGCACGACCTCTACCCGAAGACGACGAAAGGCAAAGCATGAAACCCAGACGTGTTTTCGTGATCTTGGAGCTGGAGACCGACATCCCCCTGAAGCAGTTGAAGTTTGCGCCCAACTGGCGCCCGGCCTGGTACGGAGGCGTCCTGCAAGTCCAGGCCAACGTCGCCCGCCAGGCGAAGCCGAAGGCGCGCAGCAAGCGGAAGTCGAAGCGCTAGTCGAGTGAGCACGCCGGAGCCCTGGGAGATCGGAGCCTACCCGAGCGCCTGCCGCGTCTGCGCGGCCGTCTCGTGGTACAGGCCAGCGGACCCATCGGACGAACTGCGGCCGTGCGGGCACAGGTTCGAGATCTTGGCCGGCGATCCTCCGGACATGCCAGACATGTGGTGGCAGTGGCTCTCCAGATGGACGCGGCGCGACGAGCGCGAGCGGATGATCGGCCACATCCGATATCAGATCGTCTCAGACGAATGCTGGGGCGGACCGAAGGTGGCCGAGTGAGCACGCCGGAGACCGTAGACCGCCGCAGGGTGCTCCGCGGCCCAGCCGCGACCCTCATGCTCTGCCGCGAGCGTGAGGTCCTGTGCGAGGGTCCTACGCGCTCCGCGAAGTCCTGGTCGCTCCTCTTCAAGATCGACGCCTGCGCCCGCGGCTTCAACGGCTCCCGCCAACTCGTCACTCGCCAGACGCGCAAATCCCTCAACGAGTCGATCCTGAAGGACTGGCGCGACGAGATCCTGTGGACCGGCCACCCCGCGGTCTCCAAGACCGCCTCCCGCGACCACCAGGACCTCTACCGCTACGACAACGGCTCAGAGGTCTTCTTCGCCGGCCTGGAGTCGATGCAGGACACGGCCTCCCCGATCCTCTCGACCAAGTGGGACCGGATCTACGTCGTCCAGGCCGAGGAGACCAAGGAGAGCGCCTGGGAGACGCTCACGACGCGCCTCTCGTCCTTCAAGACGCCCTACCACCAGATCATCGCCGACGTGAACCCAGCGGCCCCAAGCCACTGGATCAACAAGCGCTTCAACCTGAAGTCGAAGCTAGGCCGCCGCCGCCTCCGCTTCCGGCACTACGACAACCCGCTCTTCTACGACGGCGACTACCCGAACGGCACCTGGACGAAAGAGGGCTTCGAGTACGTCGAGGGCCTCAAGGCGACGCTGACCGGGGTCCGCTACAAGCGCTTCTACCTCGGCCAGTGGGCCGCAGCGGACAACCTGATCCTGGAGAACTGGGACCCGGAGAAGCACGTCGTCGCCGGGTCGATGGAGTACGACGAGCAGCGCGGATGGCTCATCACGCTGCCAGGGGTCGAGAACCCGATCCGCGTCTTCTACTTCACGGCCGGCGTCGACTGGGGGTGGTCTCCGGACCCGGGCGCCATGTCCCTCTGGGCCTACGACAGCCCGCGCTGGCACGAGAAGATCCGCCGCTTCCGCGTGGCCGAGGTCGTCAAACTCAAGTGGCAGCGCGAGGAGTGGGGCGAACTCGCTGAGGCCTGGGCCGGGAAGTACGGGGTGAAGTACTTCTCCTGCGACGGCTCGAACCCCGAGGCCATCCGCTACTTCAACCTGAAGCTCCGGAAGTTCGCCTCGACGTCGGGCGCCATCGCCGTGAAGTGCCCCCCTATCGGCGGCGGCCACCAGCGCGACCGCACCAAGGGCTCCCAGATCGACCTCATGCGCCAGGGCCTGGGCTCCCCCTCCGGCCACCAGCGCACCTATCTCCTCAAGGACGCCTTCCCGGAGGGCCTGGACGAGGAGCTGCGCCGCCAGGGGCAGCCGACCTGCTACGAGGAGGAGGTCGAGTCCTGGAGCTTCCTGGTGCGCCAGGGACAAGACCGCCCCGAGGGGATCCCCGACGACAAGTGCGCCGACCACGCCCTCGACGCGGCCCGGTACGATGAGGTCCTGAACTTCGCCCGAGGCTTCGGGCGCGACCTCGTGGACACGACGAAGGCCTCGGCGGAGACGTACGGAGACGAGTGGGCGCGGCACCGCCGCGAGAAGCGCCGCGAGGAAGAGCGGCGCGGGAAGTACCGCCGGCAATGATGCTCGACACGCGAGAGCCCTACCGAGTCGTGGAGGCCTTCGAGCGCGCCCTGGAGGCGTACACGGGCGCCCCCCACGTCGTCGCCGTGGACTCCTGCACCAACGCCCTGTTCCTGTGCTTTCAGGAGGCGAAGCTCGACGACGACTGGGACCGGCGCGTGACGCTACCGAAGCACACCTACGTCGGAGTAGCCCAGGCGGCACGCAACGCGGGGCTCATCATCGAGTGGTCGGACAAGGAGTGGCTCGGCCGCTACGAGATCGAACCCATCGGCGTCGTCGATTCGGCGAAGTGGTTCTACGAGCACATGTACGCCGACACGCCCGGGAAGTTCGTCTGCCTCTCGTTCCAGGCAGCGAAGACCCTCCCTATCGGGCGCGGGGGAGCGATCCTCACCGACGACGCCTGGGTGGCCGACCGCCTGCGCAGGATGCGCTTCGATGGCCGCGAGCCCGGGAAATCGCTCGACGAGCAGGAGAACTTTGGGCGGGGTTGGCATATGCACCTTGCCCCGCCCGACGCCGCACGTGGGCTCTGGCTCCTCTCGTGGGCGAAGAAGTACAACGAGCCGCAGCGTGGGGAGTACCCGAATCTCTCAGAGAAAGAGTGGACTTGAGTAACGTCCTGATTTTGGGTGGGACAGGTACGTTCGGCAGCGCCTTCGTCCCCGCCGCGCTCGCCACCGGCGAGGTTGAGCGCCTCGCCGTCTTCAGCCGCGACGAGCACAAGCAGTTCCACATGCGGCGCGCGCTGGGCGACGACAAGCGCCTGCGCTGGTTCATCGGAGACGTGCGCGACTACGACCGCCTGCGCCTCGCCATGCGTGGCGTCGATACGGTGGTCCAGGCCGCAGCGCTCAAGCACGTCCCCAGCGGGGAGGCCAACCCGTTCGAGCACGTCAGGACGAACGTCCTCGGCTCCCAGAACGTCGCCCTCGCCGCAGCCGAGGAGGGGGTGGAGCGCGTCATGGGCGTCTCCACAGACAAGGCCGTCGAGCCGACGACGCTCTACGGGGCCACCAAGCTCTGCATGGAGCGCCTGTTCATCGCCTCCAACGCCAACATCGGGCGCACGAAGTTATCCTGCGTCCGTTACGGGAACGTGCTGGGCTCGCGCGGCAGCTTCCTGGAGACGCTGCGGACGCTGAAGGAGAAGGGTGCCAAGACCTTCCCGCTCCGCAGCATGGAGAGCACGCGCTTCTGGCTCTCAGCCGAGGACGCCGCCTCCTTCGTGCTCGCGCGCCTCGCGGACATGGAGGGCGGGGAGATCTTCGTGCCGAAGCTCCCAGCCTCGTCCGCCTACGCCTTCGCCAAGTCGATCCTCCCCGACGCCGAGCCCGCGATGGAGGAGATGCCGGTGGGGGAGAAGGTCCACGAGACGCTCATCTCTGGAAACGAGAGCCAGATGGTCGAGGAGCGCGAGAGCTACTTCATCATCCGACCGCACGGGCCGCGCTCTACGGCCCGCCAGTGGAGGTACACGAGTAATGAGCAGCGAGCCCCTGTTTCCTGAGGAAGAGGAAGAGCCAGTGCCCGAAGAGCCTATCGTCGTCGATTGTCCGACCGCCCACCCCCAGGCCCCGCACCAGCGCCAGCGCACGGCCCCCGTTGGCCTCCAGGCTGCGCTAGCCAAGTGCCGCGACGAGATGATCGCGGAGGCCTCCCAGGTCGCTCGTATGGGCAAGGCCTACGGCCCGCACGAGTTCCTGAAGTTCGCCAACCGCTGGTTCCGGAAGGGGTACGACGCCAAGCCGTGAAGAAGTGGAACGTCATCTCCGGTGGCCCATCCCGTGAGCACCTGACGCAGCTCGACCTCATAGAGGAGGCCCCGGTCGTCACGATCAACCGCGCGATCGACGTGACCGACAAGGGGATCGGCGTGGACTTCGCCATGTTCGCGGACCCGCCCTCCCACGTCGTTCCCAACCTCAAGCTGGAGAAGTACCTGACGCCCCCGCTCCAGGTGTGGTGCCCGCGCTCGAACCTACTGCGTGAGGGCGGCGTCTTGCAGCTCCTCGACTTCGTGACGCTGTGGGAACCCTTCCTGCCGGCCTCCATAGGGGTCCGGACGACGCCTACGGGAACGGTGGACACAGAAGACCCGACGACGCGCCGGCACGGCTTCGCGCTCCTCATGGCGCTGGAGCGGATCATGCTCTTCCGCCCCGAGCGCGTGCGCGTCCTCTGCGCCGACATGATGGGGTCCTGGGCCCCAGGCCTGACGGAGGAGGAGTGCGAGATGCACCAGAGCGAGCTGGAGCAGTACAAGCGCCAGCTCTCCTCGGCCCAGAAGCAGCTCAACGCCTCGGGGGGCAAGAACAAGACATACGAGGTCATGCGGGACAACCTCCAGGTGATGCTCAACGAACTGCTCGCCAAGGGGAACCCCGGCAAGTTCAAGCGCTGGGCGCACGAGCGCCGGCACCTGAAGGAGCTGGAGGCCCGCGCGAAGCTCGTCGGGTGCGAGTTCGAGTGGCGCTCCCCGAAGGCGATCACGGCGTGAGGACCGTTGTAGGCGTCCAGGCTCGCCTAGGATCCACGCGGCTCCCCGCGAAGGTCCTCATGCCCATCTGCGGCAAGACCCTCCTGGAGCGCGTCCTGGAGGCCTGTGGCGACGCCTACGAGCGCTTCGTCCTCATCCCCGACACGCCCCGAGACGACGAGCTAGCCTGGTTCCTGCGCCAGAAGCGGATCCCGTTCCTGCGCGGACCAGAGGAGAACACCCTCGCCCGCTACCTGGCGCTCCTCGACGCCACGGGGGCCGACAAGATGATCCGCGTCTGTGGCGACTCGCCATTCCTGGAGCCGAAGTGGATCCAGCAGGCAGCCGAGCACGTCTCGCCCGTCTTTGTTCCAAGCGCGCTCCACGGGGGAGGCCAGGAGATCTGGAGGCTCTGCGGCCTCTCGCTCGGCGGCGTCGATGAGCACGCAGGCCACGACTGGTTCAAGGCTCACGCTGTGAACATCCCGCTCGTTCCCGACGACCTGATCATGGTGAACACGGCCGAGGACCTAGCCAGGGCTCGCAGCCGCTTTGTCACAAAGTAGCCGCTCGGAGAGGTCGGGCTACAGTCTCAAACTGTGGCGCTGGACCTCACCGCTCAGGGGCTCGACATGGAGGGCCGCAAGGCCAGGGAACACCGGGACAGGTTCCTGGGAGAGTCCTACTACGACTCCATCCAGCGGTACGTCGGCCCCGGCTACCGGACGACCGGGCGCACGGACATTGACTTCGACAACCACGCTTACAAGTGGCTGTCCCTCTTCCTGCCGATCCTCGCCTCGGGGAACCCCCGCATCCGTACGAAGACGCCGCGCCAGGGTAGCGCCGCCGCCATCTGCAAGGCGGTCGAGTTCGGAGTCAACCGGAACTTCGAGCTGACCAACGCCAAGCGCACGATCGAACAGCTAGCGACTGACTGGGCCTTCAAGTGGTGTGTGGCGTTCACGACCGCCCGCCCAGTGGCCGGGCTCCTGGAACGCGAGGACCCGCCCTACCGACCGACGACGAAGAGGATGTCCCTCATGGACTACCTCTGGGACCCGGTAGCCCTCCAGCATTCGGAGGCCCGCTACCAGGGCCACCGGATCATCCGCGACCAGGACTCGCTCCTGAAGGAGGCGAAGGAGTTCCCCGGACGCGGCTGGAACGTCGAGGCGATCGAGGGCCTCTCAGGCAAGCCCGACCGTGAGCTGCGCGGCGAGAAGCTGGAGGCGACCTACGACCGCGACGAGGTGGAGTACTGGGAGTTCTGGGTGCCCGAGGCGGAGCTGGAGTCTGCGAAGACGGAGGCCGGGAAGAAGTTCATCCCGACGTCCGAGCGCGGCTACCACGGGACCATCTTCACGGTCGCCAAGGGCTCGATGGACTGGATCCGCGAGCCGCGCCCCTACTGGGGGCCGCGCGACGGCCCGTACACGTTCTCTGGCTACCTCTACGTCCCCGACCGCGCAGTGCTGCTCTCACCGCTCACCGCCACCGCAGCGCAGGCAGAGATCCACGCCTCTGTCTGGAACGCGGCCGTGGAGGCCATCCGCCGCTACAAGCGCGGGGTGGCTGTCTCCTCGTCGGCGTCGGCGGACATCGCGGAGAAGATCAAGGAGTTCGAGGATCAGGACGTCTTCGAGGTTGAGGGGCTCGCCGAGGACGTCTCCAAGGCCATCATCGAGATCGAGAAGGGCGGCCTCACGCCCCAGCACCTCACGATGCTCCAGGTGCTCTCCCAGAACCTAGAGCAGGCGTCCGGCCTCACGGAAGCCGCGATGGGGCAGGCGACAGGCGCCTCGACGGCGACGGAGGCCTCGATCGCCCAGATGTCGAGCGGTAAGCGTATGGGATTCATGGCCGAGAAGTTCACGACGAGCGTCGTGAAGCCGATCGCCGCCAAGGAGGCCTGGATCCTCGCCATGCACCCCAAGGCCTCTATCGCTCTCGGGCCTGAGGCGGAGGGGGTCTTCCTCGACCCGACGACGGGCGAGCCGATCGAGTACCCGGTCCTGGAGGGCGGGCTCAAGTACGCCGACCTCCTGGAGGACATGGACATGGAGATCGAGCCGACGTCTATGCGGTTCACCTCCGAGCTGCTGGAGTCGGAGATCAGCGCCCAGCAGGACGCCTGGATCGGCACCTTCGGCCCCATGATCCCGCAGATGCCGTGGATCGAGTGGGCGCAGGTGCTCGCCAAGAAGGCTGAGCAGTGGCGCGACCCCTCCTGGGCGAAGGTCGTCAACGTGAACAAGGCGATGGTCTTCGGCCAGATGATGACCCAGATGAACCTCCAGGGGATCCCTGGCCAGCAGACGCCGCAGCCGCGCCTAGGAGCCGACATCCAGCCCGCCCCGAGCCTCAAGGCCTCGGAGACGCCGGCCGGCTTCTCGAAGAACTCCAGGGCGCAACAAAACAAAGGACCTCGCTCGGCGGGGACCAGCAAAGAGACCCACAGCACCCCCTCAGGGAGGAAATAACACATGAGCACGATGCAGAACTTCGAGAAGGGCGTGGACTACAAGTGCATCACCAAGCCGGCCTCCAGCGAGGCGGCCGAGAAGGGTGAGGCGACGCGCCCCTGTAACGAGTTCACCGGCGAAGCCCCCAAGGGCCACACCGGCAAGAGCGCCCCGCAGATGAACTTCTCCAACGGAAACGGACGGTAGCCCCATGCCTTCCAGTCGCTTCCAGCGCGCCCACGGCCAGGACATGACTGGCCAGAGCGTCGGCGAGTACTCGTCGAAGCTCGGCAGGGCGGCCTTCCGTGGGCAGTCCATGGAACTGGCCAACAAGGACGACGCCAAGGCGGCCGGCTTCAAGGTCTACAAGGAGACCACGGACTCTCGTCGGTACGGCGAGGGCAAGCGGAGGATCCGCTAGTGCCCCGAGGTGGCCGTGCCCGGCGTATCCACATCGCCAAGCGTGGCGGGACGGACGGCGGAGTGTCGTTTCAGCTCCCGGTTGGCTGGGACGACGGCTCCGGCAAGATCCGCCACGTCCAGAGCGGGCCGCTGAAGGGGCGCGTCTACTTCACGTCCCGCCACGAGGCCCAGGAGATCGCCAAGCGCCTCCAGGACAAAGACCAGCGCAACGTCCGCTACGACCCCGACTAGTCAATCCTTGTCACATTATGGACCGGGAGTCTTGGGAGACTCTACTTCCGGTCTTGATGGACAAGAAGATCGAAGCAACCGGGGGTCCCGCGGCTGGCAAGTCCGCGGAGAAGGCAGACCCGCTCGCCCAGGCCAAGGCCCACTTCGACGCCGCGCTCGCCAAGGAGAAGGCTGAGCGTGCAGGCGACGTCGAGGCGGAGCCAGAGCCCGAGGCCGCTCCCGAGAAGCCGGCGAAGAAGCCCAAGGCCGAGAAGGCCAAAGCCGCTCCGAAGCCTGAGGCCGACGTCGAGTCCCTGACGAAGCAGGTCAAGGAACTCTCGACGAAGATCGCCGAGCGCGAGAAGCCGGTCGAGAAGAAGGCGGAGCCGGCGAAGGATCCGATGGAGGCCGTGAAGGCCTACCTCGCGGAGCAGTTCGGCGAGGACGAGGCCGCCGCACTCTCCACCGCCTTCGGCTCAGTGCTGGCGCCGCTCCTCAAGCGCACCGAGCAGATGGAGCAGATCATCGCCGAGGCCTCGAAGCGCGGCAAAGACCTCGCCTCGAAGTCCAACCGCTCGCGCGTCGGCGAGAAGTACGAGCACCTACTGAAGCAGGACGGTGCCTGGAAGATGGTCCAGGCCCAGGCGGAAGCCCTCGCCACGTCCGAGCCGAATAAGTTCGAGACGCCCGAGGAGTACTACGATCACGTCGCCGACACCCTCTACGGGGAGATGGTCGCCGACAAGGAGCCCGAGGAGGAGGACGAGGTGGAGGAAGAGGCCGAGCGCGTGAAGGCGAGTCAGATGACCAACCCCTCGCGCTCCAAGGCCGAACGCAAGCTCTCTCCGGAGGAGAAGTCTAAGGCCATCTTCGACCACCTCCTGAAGAACCCCGACGATCTCGCGGGCGCGAAGAAGGTCGCGCGCCAGCTCCGAGTCCACTAGCGCACAGGTAAGCCATGAGCGGATCCGCAGTAACCCTGTTCAACAACTTCATGGAGGCTCAGGGGCCTCTGTACCTGACGTCTCCGGATGCCGTCATCAACGACGCGCAGATCCATCGCACCTACTCCACGGGTGCGCTCATGGGCGGCGACCGCGGCATGAAGAAGATGGTCACCGGCGGGTCGGAGGTGCGCTTCGCCACCTTCTTCCAGACGGGCCAGGTCACCAAGCACGTCCAGCCCGGAGAGACGCGCACCTGGCAGCAGCCCCAGAAGCTCGTGCACGGCGCGTCGAAGATGCGCTACCGCGAGTCGCACATGGCCTGGACGCGCCAGGTCATCATGCACAACGAGGGCGCTCGCTTCGGCGACCCGACGCGCATGTTCCACCAGTTCGTGGACCATCGCCACCACCTCGAACAAATGATGTGGACCGACTACTGGGACTTCGACGAGTCCCACGTCTGGAGCGAGCCTGACTTCACCGAGATGGAGGCCGCCGCGGGCGGCACCGAGGGCAAGTTCTACTCGATCCCCGCGTTCATCAACGAGTACACGAACGGCCTGTTCAACAACTCGGGCACGGCCGGCACCCAGTGGACGACCGTCCACGGCTTCGACCCGACGAGCACCACGCGCGGTCAGGACCGCTACAAGCACCCCGTGCTCGTGTACACGAACGAGATCACGACCCAAGACAAGCTCCTGGCGTCGGGCAACCTGCTCGCGGCGCTCGACAAGGCGTGGAAGCGGGTCCACTTCGAGAAGCCGCCGCAGTCGGGTGAGTACTTCTCTAACCCGGGCTACAACAACCAGCAGATCTTCACGTCGGAGATGGGTCAGACGGCCTACACGATCGCGCTCCGCGCCGCTCAGGACCTCTTCGTGGTCCAGGGCCGCCAGGACCCCGCGGTCCCCGACCCCTGCTTCAACTTCATCCCGGTCAAGTACGTGACCGCGCTCAACACGGCCACGCTGTACCCGTCGGAAGGTGGCGGCGTCGCCACGAACAACGTGGCGGAGTCCAGCTCCGCTGCGAAGAACGGCGCGGGCCCGCGCTTCTACTTCATCAACTCGAACTACCTGTACCCGTACTTCGACGAGGACATGTTCTTCGAGCGCGGGAAGGTGCGCGAGCACTACAACGACCCGGACACGTTCGTGATGCCGGTGTTCATCTGGGGCAACCTCCAGTGCACATCCCGCATCCGCCAGGCGCTCGTGCGCCCCGGCCAGAGCGTCTACACCTCCCTCTACACCTAGCCAAGAAGACAAGATCACATGGGTATCTTCTTCGAGAAGCCCACCAAGGGCCCGGATGTCGTCGGCGGTATCTGGCCGATCAAGGACCGCGGCAAGTTCTGGAACCGCACCGGCCGCACGGTCTCAAAGGGCGAGGTCATCCAGATCGCGTTCACCCCCGGCGAGGCGACCGAGATCGCCACGAACGACGCGAACAGCTACATCCCCGGCGCGTCGAACGACACGATATGGAACACGGTCATCGACCCGATCTCCAACGACGCCTCTGGATCTTCGATCCAGCGCGGCGGCATGTGGGGCGTCGTGCTCGACGATTCCGTGGCCGACAACAGTCCGGTCAACTGCCAGATCTTCGGGGTCTGCGAGGCGTACGTCCACCGGGCGAACACGACCTCTTCGAACCCCGGGACGCCCCTCACGGTGTACGGCTCGAACGCCGCGACCAAGACCAACACCTTCGACCCGATCATCCTCTCCAACGAGGTCGTCGTGGCGATGCTGCTCGGCTTCTCCAACGCCGCGCTGACCACGAAGCGCCTCCGCAAGGTGTTCCTGCACCAGGGCCTCCTGTGTCAGGCAGTCGGCCGCAACGGCGGATTCACCTAGACCAACGTTTGCGTCACTTCTCCTCTGGCGGCCCCCGCTTCCCGACCCACGCGGGGAGTGGGGGCCGCTCCCTTTGAGGTCGCCCCATGGCTGTATCCGTCAAGCACATCCTAGACCACATGCGGGACACGCTGGGCGGCGGCGAGTTCCCGCCCAACCTGGACCAGATCAACGTCCTCAATCAGGCGGGGCAGCACCTCTACTCTATGCACCCCTGGCGCTGGGCGCAGGGGCGCGCGACGCTCCTCGACCTCCGGGGTACGGTCTCCGGCACTGGCGCTACCTGGACGGCCGCCACGAACACGCTGACGCTCTCCAGCGCCTTCACGACGTACGCCTTCGTCGAGGGCGACGAGATCCAGATAAACGACGGCGGCAGTGGAGCCACGGAGGGCTTCTACGAGGTCGGGAGCAGGACGTCCGACAACGCCGTCGTCCTCTCGACGTCGATCTCCGCGACCGACCAGACGGGCGTCGGGTTCGTCCTCCAGCCGTTCACGATCGACCTCCCCGACGACCTCCGGGACATCATCGCCATCCACGGGACGGATACGGTAGAGCGCACGGTCACACTGACCTCGCTCTCCGAGGTCCTGCACATGCGCGAAGACTCCGGGCCAACGGACATCGCGTGGTACGCCGCAGTCGCCTACGTCGGCTCGCCGCCGACCCCAGTTCTCGAGATCGGCCCGGGGGCGGGGGACAACGAGGTCGGGGCCTTTCGCCTCTTCTATCGCTCCAGGTGGGCGACGCTCCGCACCGACTCGACGGTCATCGACGTCCCGGAGTTCGTGGAGGCCCTGCTCATCCAGATCGCCCGCGCCTTCGCCCGAGGCTACGTCAGGGAGGACCTGGGCTCGCTCGACGCCCGCCTCGCCGAGATCGGAGCCGGCCCCATCTTCGAGGCTGCCAAGCGCTCTGACGGCAACGTGCAGCCCTCCTTCGGGAAGCTGCGTGGAGGCGGGCCTACGATCTGGCGTCGGGGTCGGGTGTCGAACTTCAATGAGCTGGCCTCAAGGGTCTCTCCGCCCCTGTGACCTATGGTCGCAATACTGATTACGCCCGACGACCGGTTTGATGCGGATGGCTTCATCGAGAGTCCAGCCGAGCTTCAGCCGCTTGTAGACGAGCCTGTCCCTGACTCCGGCGCGGATGCTCAGCTGCCGGATGGAGAGCCTCTCGCCACCCACATCGAAGAAGGTTGGCCTGCGGCTGTTGTTGGTCTGCTCCAGCGGCGTCGCCCATCGGCAGTTCTTGGGCGTGTAGTCTCCGTCGGAGTCGATTCGGTCGAGCGAGTGAATGTCGCTTGGGCGTTCCCCCATGTCGGCGAGGAACGCAGAGAAGGATCGCTCCCAGCGAGCGCAGACTCGGATGCCGCGTCCGCCGTAGAGCGGGTTGCTTCCTCGGCAGCGCTGTTTCATGCCGTTCCATGTGCTGTACAGGGGGTGACTGCTCAGTCCGTGGAATTCGCCTACAAGGCAGCCGCACGAGCGGGTTCCGTCGGTCAAAAGCTGTCCGGCCGGTATCGGCTTCTCCTTGCCGCAGTCGCATCGACAGAGCCACAGACGTACGGTCTTGTTGTCCGTCGTGCGCCTCCGGCCATGAAGCCCGAGAACCAAGAGGAGCCCGAAGCGCCGCCCAGCGAGGTTGTAGGCCATTTCCCCGACATTCTAACCGTCAGCCCGCCGCTCTAGGACATGGAGAAGCCCTTCCCCATCCGCTGGCCCGCCGCCGGCCTCGTCGAGGGGTGGTCGTTCTCTGACCAGCCCGAGGGGACCGCGCGCCAGTACCAGAACGTCCGCCTACGGGACTGCACCAACGGCCGCCTGAGGGGGGCGCAGCGCGCCGGTCTCTCGAAGTACCTGACGAGCGCGCTCAAGACGCCTGGGACGAAGGCGGTGGGCCTCACGACCTTCTTCGTGGACAACCGCCAGGTGACGTACACGGCGGCGGCGTCGGGGTCTGAGACGGAGACCTGGGACGAGGCGACCCCGGGCGGAGGGGCCTGCCGCAACGTCAAGATCGACCGTCAGGGGAACCGCTACGCGCTCTCCGGCAACTCCGGGGTCGTGAAGTTCTCCGCGGACGGTGCCCAGGTGTGGCAGCTCGCTGTGCCCGTCGTGGACACCAACCACGTCATCCGCGCGCTCGCGGTCACGGACGAGGACCTCGTGATCGTCGGCGTCTCCGAGGGCGGCGCGCAGGCGACGGCGAAGATCTTCTGCTTCGAGCAGATTCCCGACAACAAGACCAACAAGCTCTGGGAGATCTCCCCCAAGGCCTACACGGAGGACATCAAGGTCTCCCAGGGGAAGCTCTACACCTGCCAGAACCGGGTCGAGCGCAAGAAGGCGTGCGTCCGCATCTACGAGTTCATCACGACCGCCAACCCCGAGCTGGCGAAGGAGTGGAAGGTCCCCTATCCGGTCAACTCCATCGCCATCAAGAAGGACGGCGCGGTCCTCGTCGCGTGCGAGCCTGCCGGCGACACGACGAACCTCTACTGGCGCGACCCGGACCCCATGTACCCCGACTCCTCCCCGGACTCGGTGGACTGGGACGTCTCGAAGCTGGAGAACGCCGACCGCCGCACCTGGGCCTGGCTCAAGGGCGATGACCTCGACTCGACCGACGTCGTGAGCGACTTCGAGGAGGGGGTGGAGATCTACCGCTGGCGCGACAGCTCGCGGAACCTCCGCCACCTCTTCGCCCCGTACGACGACGCCCAGGGGGACACCGGCCCCCAGCTCGCCCTCGACTCCTACCTGGAGCACAAGGGCCTCAGGTTCACGCAGCCGAACAACGTCACGGCCCCCCAGCAGCCGCCCTTCCAGGCCCTCAGGAGCTCGCCCAATGCGTCGATGGCGAAGACGTTCGCCGACCAGCAGAGGACCCTCCTCCCGGGCTACACGGGCTCTGCCTTCGCCCTCTACATCGTCTGCCGCCCCTCCCAGACCGCGCAGTCGGACCTCTCGGCCGTCTCGCGCTGGCTCATGGGCCAGGATAGGGACAACGCGGCGTCGGGGTCGGATGACCACATCCTCTTCGTCAACGCCTCCAGCGCCAACGGGAGCAGCCTCCCGCCGACGACCTCTTCTGGGCGTCTCTTCTGGTTCACGGGGGAGACCGCACTCGCCAACGGCGACGGCACAGGTGGGCAGATCAGGGAGGGCCGCTTCGACGTCCGGAACGACAACGGGACGAACCCCGACTCGACGACGACGAACCTAGGGCAGGTCACGATCATCGGGATGATCTGCGACGGGAACGTGACGACCGCGAAGTCGATGTACTCGATCAACGGATCGCCGATCGACTCCTTCTCCTCCAGAGCCCAGGAGACGCTCAGGGCCTCGTACATGGGGATCTGGCGCTCGGTGCAGGGAAGCGACACCAACCCCTCCAGCGGCGTCGAGGGGTATCTCGGGGACATCCTGGAGGTCGTAGTCCTGGACCTGAAGAACCGGAACGACGCCACCCAGAACGTCGTCTCGTTCGACGACCTCCAGTTCAACTCGCTCGCCGCCTCGCAGACGGTGAATGAGCACACGAACATCGTGGGCTACCTCGCCCACAAGTACGGCTCGCAGGTGTCCCTCCCCTTCGGGACGCCGGCCGTGAACAACTACCCGCACCCCTACGGGATCACGGGCTCTGGGCAAGACCGCCTCTCGGGTCCGCCGAACCAGGCCGGGACGGGGGTCAACACGGCCCAGGCTTTGGCGAACAAGCGCTTCGGTTGCGTCGTCAAGTACTCGGCGGAGGGCAAGATCAAGTGGACGGCGAACGAGATGGAGTTGGTCTCCGGCAACCGAACTGGTGGCTTCGGCTACGCCGTCGCCGTCAACTCGGACGGGAACGTCTACTCGCTTGGTCCCGCCCCTACTGGCACCGGCTCGGACGACGACGCCCAGGTGCGCCTCATTATCGACCTCGGGGATGACTTCTCGCTCGCCACGGCAGACGGCGCGTGGAGCACGGCCTACCCGTCGAACTTCAACCAGACCTACAAGTACCCGCGCATCGACGTAGACGAGTTCGACAACCTCTACACGCCATTCCCCGCTAACGGGGGGCTGATCGCGGGCTTCCGGGTCTACCAGAAGGACGGGACGCTGCTACACGACGGAACGACCGGCCCCGAGACGGAGAGCTACGCCGTGGCGGTGGACCGGAAGATCCCCGACTACCGGAGCGACCTCACCACGAAGCGCGTGGAGTTCATCGTCGTAGGCACGAATCAGGCCGAGGTGGACCTCCCGAACGTCCACAACATCCGCCTCGTGAACTCGGCGCAGGCGTCAGGCTCGCCGCGCAGCCTCTTCACGATGGGCGTCTCCGGCGGCGACATCGTGAAGTTCACGACGGGCGGCGTCACGACCCCCACCGGGGGCACGGCGGCGCTCGACTCGACGGCGAAGTACATCCAGTCCATCGCCCTCTTCAAGAAGGCCTACTGGACGGACGGCCGCGTGGTGCAGGTCTACGAGCCGATCACGAACGCCGTAACGCGCCTCAAGTGCCTCTCGGCCGGGGAACTCCCGAGCCGCTGCGCCCTCATCGAAACGTGGCGCGGGCGCTTGGTGCTGGCGCGGAGCGCCGACGAGCCCCACAACTGGTTCCTCTCGAAGAAGGACGACCCGACCGACTGGGACTACTTCCCGCCCGTACCGAACGAGACGCAGGCGGTGGCCGGCAACAACTCCAGCGCTGGCCTCTGCCCGGACATCATCAACAGCGTCGTCCCATACTCGGAGGACGTTCTCGTCTTCGGCGGCGACCACTCGATCTGGGCGCTCGTGGGCGACCCCGCAGCCGGCGGGCGCTTCGAGCTAGTTAGCGACATCACGGGGATGGCCTTCGGGCGTCCGTGGTGTAAGGACCCGAACGGCGTCCTCTACTTCGTCGGCTCGCGCGGCGGCCTCTTCCGCTGGGCTCCTGGCATGAAGCCTGAGCGCCTGAGCGTGAACAGGATCGAGCGCCAACTCCAGGAGATCGACTTCGGCACCTACCACGTCAAGCTCGCCTGGAACTACCAGGACGAGGGCGTGCATCTCGTCCAGTGCCCCTTCGGCGCGGGCGGGACCCAGGTCTCCCACTTCTTCTGGGAGCAGCAGCCCGACGCCTTCGCCAAGGACCTTTTCGGCGCGGCAGCGCACACGAACGTCCAGCCCACGGACCTCCTCGTAATCGACGGCGACGAGTTCGACGACCGGGTGCTCCTCTTCGGGTGCGAGGACGGGTTTGTCAGGAAGTGGGACGCCTCGGCGCGCTCGGACGACACGCAGACGGACGGGTCCACGAAGCAGCCGATCGATGCCCTCCTGACGCTCTTCCCGCTCCAGACGGGCGAGGACTCCTCCGGCATGGAGACCCAGTTCTCGGGGCTCACGGTCGTCCTCGGGGACAGGGACAATGGATGCCGGTACGAACTCTTTGCCTCCGACGAGCCCGACAGCTTCGGGATCGCGGTCGCCCAAGGGACGCTTGGGCCAGGCAGAAACCCTCCCCAGTGGCGGAAGATCGTGGGGCCCTACTGCGGCCTCCGCCTGCGCAACGTGGCGGCCGAGGAGCGGTTCTCCTGGGAGAGAGGCTACATCTACGTCTCGCCAGCCGGCATGGCGCGGCCTAGGCTGGTGAACTAGTGGGCTACCGCTGGCTAGTCGTGGACACGCGCCGCCTGGACGGGCTGGAGTCGATCGTCGACGGGCTCGTGCATGTCCTCCCCCACAGGGCGGCCCAGAAGCACTGGGTGGCCTCCGACTGCTGGTGCGACCCGGTAGTGACCTGGAACTGCACCCTGGAGACCGCCATCGTGAGCCACAATCGCGTTTACCCCCCGCAGTTCGAGCACCTGGAGGCATAGATGGCCGGCACCCCGCAACGCTTCACGCCCCGCGCCGGCAGCGGCCTCCCTGGCCGCGTGCGCCGCAGCCTCGATGGCGGGGCGGAGTCGACGCAGCGATTCAACGGCTCGCTCGCCGTGGACAAAGACGGTCGTCTCGGAGCGAAGCTCTCCAAGGACTCCGGCCTGGAGATGACCCGTGACGGCCTACGGGTGAGTCCTCAGGTCCTTGGTGACAAGAACCGTGAACAGATGGACAGGATCGCGGACCTAGAGACGAGCGCCACGGCCGCTACCATCGTGTCCAAGGTGAACGAGCTTCTGGCCGAACTACGGAGGACCCGCCGCGTGCGGGGGACCGCCTGACATGATGCTGCGCTGTCGCCAAAGAAAGGCAGGGGTGTAACCACGGATCCCTTCACGATGGCAATGCTCGCCCAGATGCTCCCCGGCCTCATGGGCGGCGGCGGCGAGGGCGGAGGAGGTGGTGGTGGCGGTGGCGGAGGCATGGGCCTCGGATCGCTCTCCGCCATGATGGGCGGAAGCCTCCTCGGCGGACACCTCGCCAGCAAGCGCGCCAAGAAGGACAAGCGCTCCATGCTGAAGCGCATCGGGAAGGCCATCGACACGACGGAGGCCATCCAGGGCCGCGGCCTCTCCCAGCAGGAGGCGCTGACGCGCCAGGCGACCGGCCAGCAGCTCTCCGGCTACGACGCAGCCAAGCGCGAGGCGGACCGCCTCGGGCAAGCCTCCCGCCAGAGCGCCCTAGACCGCGAGGGCCAGCTCGGCGCCTCGGCCTCTCAGGGGCTCGCCAGCAGGGGCCTCGGGTCGACTACGATCGGGGCCAACCTACAGCGCGGGATCGCCTCAGACACGAACAGGCAGCTCCAGGGGATCAACGAGGGCCTTGCGCCCATGTTCGCCGATCTCGCCATGGGGCGGGCCGGGGCGGAGGCTGCGGGCACTCAGCGCCTAGGCGACCTCGCCGCCCAGCGCGGGAACATGATGAGCCAGCTCGGCCAGATGCGCCTCCTCGGCGGCGGCCAACTCGGCCAGATGCAGGCCCCGATCACTGGGACGCCCAGCGGCTTCGAGATGGCGTTCCCCGGCATGATGCAGGGCCTCGGGCAGTACATGGGTAGCCAGCAGAGCCAACAGCAGCAGATGGACCCCCGCATGCTCCAGTGGCTCTTCGGCGGGAAGCCCGGCGGCAAGGACATGGGCTACGGCAGCTTCTTTGGAGGGACGGGACACGACGTCCTCCAGGGTCCCTACCAGGCCAACGGGAGCTTCTAGGTGGTCCGGATCGTCTCAGGCTCTCCGCAGCAGTACGAGGACCCCGGCCTCGCGTTCCTCGCCGGACACGCGCAGGGGACTGAGCGTGCGAAGGAGGCCCGCGCCAACGAGGCCGAGCGTCTTCGCCTCGGGCTTCAGATCCAGCACTCCATGGCGGAGTACAAGCGCGAGCAGGCGAAGGCCATGGCCGACATCAATGCCCGCGTCCAGATGGGAGACGTGCAGGCGTTGAAGCAGCAGCAGATGGCTGCGATGGCGGCCGGCCTCCCGCCCGAACAGAAAATGCTCCAGGAGTACGTCCAGCTTCGCGGGCGCACCAAGGACCCAAAGGCCCAGGCGATGCTCGACGAGGACTTCAAGTCCCTCAGCGACTCGATCGCCAAGGACAAGCAGAAGAGGGCTGCGCTGGACGTCATCGACCGCGCCGGCAAGAACGGCACGATCGACCCCGAGGAGTACAAGATGCGGATGGACTCAGGCGAGAGCCCCGAGAACATCACGCAGGAGATCGGGAAGATCACGCAGGCGAAGAACATCGAGACACTCGCCTTCAAGAAGAACGGCGAGCTGATTGGGCAAGCCCAGGCCCTCATCGATGCCTTCCCTCCGGGGCAGGAGCGCCTCACGGCCGAGTCGCTCCTCAACGAGTACCAGAACGACGCCGCGGGACACTCCGAGCCCGGCAGCGCCGCCCACATGCTCCAGAACGTCCAGGCAGCCCTTCTCGCTGGGCAGCGCCACCTAGACGCGCAGGCGAAGGTGGAACACAAGGAGATGGAGCAGCGCTACGGATCACAGCGCAAGCAGCGCCAGGAGCGGGCGAAGCTCCTGGGCGACATGGACGAGGACGACGCAAAGAGGGCTCGTGAGGGCGCGCAGGAGCACGCCCAGCAGAAGTTCAAGATCGGCGGCAAGGCGATGGAGAAGCACGTCGCCTCCCAGAAGGCCGAGAAGGAGAAGCGCTACCCGGGGTCTACGTCGTCATCGGCGCAGGCGCAGCCGCTTCCCAAGCCCAAGGGAGAGGTCATCTACCGCACGGTCGCAACGCTCGCCGAGGACATCGAAGACGAGGCCGATCTCGCTCGTAAGATGAAGGAGCAGGGGATCCCGCTCACCGCTGCGAACCAGGCCGTTGCCAAGAAGGCGCTGCTCGATCGGAGGAACCGTGCCCACCAAGCCGGCGCAGCCGACCGATGAGCTTTCTCTGGATGAGTTCGTAGCCGGCCTGAAGGCTCCAGAGCCCGCCGACGAGGAACTGAGTCCGGAAGACTTCGCGGCTGGACTTCGCGGGTTGGTCCCCAAGCGTCCCGGACTCGCCGGCGCTTTCGCTGGCGGCGCGCTTGACTTCCTTGCCCAAGGTGCCGGCGGAGCGAAGATCGCCTCGCAGAAGCTCTCCCACGCTCTGGGCCTCTCAGAGGAGACGCCCTTCTTCTCCGAGCTGGAGGGCGGCCTCCGCGGACTCTCACAGGAGGTCTACCCGGAGGAGACGCGCGGACGTGGCGGACTCGGTGAAGCGCTGGCCTCCGGCGCTGGCTCGATCGTCGGGTCGGTTCCAGGGACGGTCTTCGGCGGCCCCGCTGGAGCTGCGCTCCAGTTCGGGGCGGCTTCTGGGGTGCCTCTCTACTACGACATCAAGGCCGCGACGAACGACGAAGAGGCGGCGACCTATGGGCTCCTATTCGGGGCGGCAGTCGGGCAACTGGAGCAGTTCGGCGCCGAGAAGGTTGCCGGCGGCATAGTCAAGAAGCTCATCGGGAGGGACATCGGGGAGGCCCTCCGCCGCGCCGTCATCTCCAAGGCCATCGGTACGGCAGGGGCCGAGGCCGGAACAGAGGTCGCCGAGCAGGCCCTTACTGACCTCATCTACGAGAAGTTCACCGGTGAGGACATCGACAACTGGGAGCGCATGAAGGCGACGCTCCCTCCTTCGCTGCTCCTCGGCGGCGCGTTCGGGGTCCTGGACTCCGCGCTCCAGCGCCGCCCATCAGCCGCCCTACCGGAGAGCGCCACGCAGGGGATCATCGACGAGCCTGTGGAGGCCCCCCAGGAGCCCCTAGGGGAGGCCAAGGCCCAAGAGGCCACAGAGGCCACCCAAGAGCCTACGGCGCAGTCTGAGGCCACCCAGGAGGCCACGGAGGGCGCGGAGATGCTCGGCGAGCCCCCCGCAGCCGCAGCCGGCCTCCAGGAGCCAGTCCAGACCGAAGGCGGTATGCTCCCGACGCCGGAGGAGCCGAATGCTGCGCAGGGAGAGCCTGCGAGACCTCCTGGAAAGTCGGGTCATGAAACAGAGGCCCCTCCGGCCCCAGACGCCGATAAAGGTTCTGGCTCCAACCCTTCAGAAGAGACCACAGGAGTAAGGAACTCTGTCGTAGAGCGCGAGCTGGAGCGCATGGGCCTGGAGCCCCCGCCCAAGGCCGAGCGTCGTCGGTGGGTAGGTCTCCACGAGGAGGCGAAGGCGAAGCTCGCAGAGGACCCGCACGCCGGGTCGAAGCTCGTCAAGGCGCTAGAGGAGAAGCCGCGCGCCGTCTCCGACTCGGAGAACGCCATCCTCTCCTTCGAGGCCAACCGCCTCGTCGAGGCCCAGAAGAAGGCCGACGCCGCCTACGCGAAGGACCCTACCGAGGCGAACCTCGCCGCGCTAGACGCCACGCGGAAGGACTACGACAAGACGGCCGCCGTCCTGAAGAAGTCGGGCACGATCAGCGGCCAGGCACTCTCCGCGCGCCAAATCCTCCTCAAGAACGACTACTCGCTCGCCGGCATGGAGAGCCGGATCCGCGGCATCAAACGCGGGGCGAATCTGACGCCCGAGGAGTCGGCGGAGATCAAGGCCATCCACACGCGCCTGGAGAAGGCGGAGGCGGCGATCACGGCCCGCGAGGCCGCCGTCGCCAAGCGCGAGGCGGACATTGAGCTGAAGCGCATGGAGCGCGAGGTGGCTCGCCCGCTCCGCGTGAAGCGACGCGCGGAGGAGATCGCCAAGATCGACGCCGAGATCAAGAAGCTCTGGGACGAGCTGGGCGAGCACGTCAAGACGCACGCCTTCGCTGGCCCAGACAGCAAGACCATCGTCCTCTACGGCAAGCTCGCCGGGAAGGTCATCCAGCGCGGCGGCGTCACGTTCGCTCAGTGGGCCGACCAGATGGTCGGAAGGTTCGGGGAGAACGTTCGCCCGCACCTAAAGGCCGCGTGGGAGTCCGGCGTCCGCGAGCAGTACGAGGAGCGTCGTCGGGCGGCTCAGAAGATGAGCCTGCGGCGCGTCACCAAAAAGCTCCGCGGCAGGATCGAAGAGGGGGACTTCTCCAAGGAGAAGCGCCAGCCGATCGAGCCCGACGACGAGATCGTCAAGCTCAAGACGGAGCGCAATATCGTCAGGCGCGAGTTCGAGCGCCTTCGCCGTCGCCACGAGCGCGCGATCCGCACCACGCCAGAGAGGATCAAGGACGCAATCAAGGAGGTCCTGGACCTCCCGCGCGCGATCTTCTCGTCGATGGACCTAAGCGCCGTGCGCCGGCAGGGCGGGTTCCTGACGAGCGCTCACCCGTTCCGCTCGGCGCGCGACGCCAAGAAAATGCTCAAGGCGTTCGCCGACCCGCACTACGCTTTGCAGGTTGACACGGCCATCCGGGAGCGCCCAGGGCACGCGCTAGCTGAAAGCGCCGGACTGGAACTGACGTCCTCGGACGAGATCGGCCCGCAGGAGGAGGGGCTGCGCTCGGCGCTCTCCGACAGGATCCCGGGCATCCAGGCATCCAACCGAGCGTACGTCACCTACCTCAACCTCCAGCGCGCCAATGCCTTCGACTCCATTGTGGAGTCTCTGCCTAAGAAGCCGTCGCTCGACGAGGCCAAGGCCATCGCCGAGTTCGTGAACGTCGCCACTGGGCGCGCATCCGGCAAGGCGAAGAAGCTGGCTAGCGCCCTGGAGGATCTGCGTCTCTTCTGGTCGCCCAAGTACACGATCAGCCGCTTCCAGCTCCTCGGCCGCCCGTTGACAATGGCCTTCGATAAGCGCCTATCGCGCTCCGCCAAGAAGGCGATCGGCAAGGAGTACGCCCGCTATGTTGCTGGACAGGGGGCCTACTACGCTCTCCTTGGGCTAACGGGCTACGCCGTCGCAGAGATGAACGACGAGGAGTTCGAGATCGGGACAGACATCAGGTCTTCCGACTTCGGGAAGATCCGCGTCGGCAACACCAGGATTGACCCCCTCTCTGGCCTGGCGCAGGTCGGCGTTCTCCTGGGCCGCATGGCCACTGGAGAGACGAATACATCCGGCGGCAAGGTGAAGAAGCTCGACGGCAAGGGCCCGTTCGGGCAGTCGCGCCTAGACGTCGCCATGCGCTTCCTGCGCTCCAAGGCTGGCCCCATCCCCGGCCGCATCATCGATGCCATGGCCGGCGAGACGTACACGGGCGAGGAGGTAACGACCACCGAGGCCCTGCTAGCTCCCCCCATCCCCGGATCATGGGGCGACACCTATGCAGCCATGAAGGCCCTCGGTGTGCCCGAAGGCATGATCCTTGGCGCGTTCTCCATCCTGGGGGACGGCCTCGCTACCTACGAGAAGAAGAAAGCACGCTAATGGACTTGGATATCAGCCTCCTCGAACGCCTGGGCGGATGGGTGGCGGTCCTCGCCATGGTGCGCTGGATGATGGCGCGTCAGGACAGGATGCTCGACAACCAGGACAAGGCCGTGACAGCATTGCAGTCGTCCATCGACACCTTCCGGGCCTTCCAGGCCACCGAGGAAGACGTCCACGAACGCCTGGAGCGAACTCAGGCCGAGATCCTTGACGAGGTTCGCAGCCTCAAGCCCACACTCCACTCATGAAGCACATCGCACTCGTCCTCGCCCTCTCCCTCCCCGCCGCCTCCTGCGAGACGCTGGGCGAGGTCCTCAAGGTCCCCGGAGCCGTCGTCTCTGACGTCGGCGGCGCTGTGGAGGCCGTCGTCCCCGGCGAGAGCGACCCGAAGGCGGACGCCATCGGTGAGGCGGCCGGCGACGTCGCTGGCATCCTCACCGGGAATCCGCTCGTGGATCTCCTCGTGACGACCCTCGTCGGTGGCGCAGTCGGCTTCTTCCTGCGGAAGAAGAAGGCGGCCTAGAAAGGCGTCTCGTTCGAGTCGCCGCCGTCCTCGGCGTAGTCGCGCTCCACAGGGGCCCTCTCCTTGGGGGCCTCCATGAGCTTCCGCGCCATGATGAGGACGCACTTCGCGTTGGCGATCTTGGCGCGGCTGCGCTGAGCCCACTCGCCCTCCTGGGGCTCGCTGTCGGCCATCACCTTGAGGGCCTTGTTCGCCTTCGTGCGCGCCTTCTCGTCGGAGCCGGAGGCGTGCTCCAGGAGTTCCTCCCAGGTCACCTCGGGCCAGGGCTTCCCGAAAGCCTCCCAGTCGCGCTTGCCGTAGTAGCACTTGTGGCCGCTCCAGATGTGGAACGACGCCTCGGACGCGGGCGGGATAGATCCGCCGCTCGTCACTCCGGCCTTGGAGACGACATCTCTGGCCGTCGCCCCGATGTGCTCGGCAGCGCCCACACGCGACGGGGCGGGCTGGTAGGCCCGCTGGGGCGATGGCTGCTGCGCCGGGCCCTGCTCCACGGGGCCGAAGACGGCCACGAAGGCTTCCTTGGCCTGCTTGGCCAGCGGCTCTATCTCGCCGACGCCGAACTTGCCCGAGCCCATGGCGCGGCCGACGATGCCGGTGACGAAGATGTGCAGATCGCTAGGGGTGGGCATGTAGTTTCTCTCGGGTCATCCTGAGTGGACGTAGGCCGTCGCTGTCGTCAGCGCACCACTCGGCCTCCGCCTGTTCACAGAGCTGCGGGCGCTTCTTCCCGTCGCCGTCGATCGGGCTTGAGCGCGCCAGCATGTCGGGGACAGTCCCGCGCGTGCGCTCGATCACGAAGGCAGCGCGGCGCATTGACCAGCAGTGAGCCCCGGACTCCATCCCCTCGCCGTCGTCGAGGTCGACATGCATCTCCACCATGGCGGAGCGCCAGCGCCAGACGGCGCGCTCGATCACCTCGACAGAGGCCGTGTGGTCGGACCACCCGACTGGGTGTCCAAGCTCCTTCTGCATCGCGTCTATCGCGGCGAGGTTGCAGGCGTCCGGTTCGGCGGGGTAGGCGGAGAGGCAGTGGAGGAAGGTCAGGTCCACGAGGCCGAGCGCGTGGAGCCGGTAGCGGGCCTCCAAGCAGTTCGACATCGAGGACATCCCCGTCGACGCGACGACCGGCTTCTTCGCTTGCCGCGAGATGGCGCGGGGGATGTCGGTGCGCATCAGGTCGTAGGAGCTGATCTTCCAGAAGTCGATGAAGTCGTGCGCCACGGCCACGGCGGAGACGTCGAATGCCGAGAGCCCCAAGCGGATGCCGGCGTCGAAGGCTTGGGCCGACAGCTCCGGGAGCCACCATGAAGGAAGCTCCATCTTCTCGCGCCCGAGAAGCTCCGGGCGTGCGTCGAGCGCCGAGGAGTGGAATAGCCTCCGCACCTCGAACATCTGGAACTTCACCGCATCGAACCCGGCGGCCTTCGCCTCCCGGATGAGCGCCAGCGCCCGGCGGATGTCCCCGTTGTGGTTCGACCCCACTTCCGCAACGAATCGTGTCTCCATTGTCTCAAGGGCAAGCCTACCATGCGGTTCGCCTCCCTGCCGGCCAACCCCAGGAGACTCAGCATGGGCCTGATCGACACCCTCTTCCCGGCGAAGCAGCCGGCCTCCTTGGCGCCCAAGGCCGGCATGGAACCCATGCAGACGGCTCCGCGGCTCATGGACATCCAGCTCCCCGCTGGGGACGTCCAGGGCTTCGACATCGACTACTCGGCCGGCACAGGCCGCCGGAAGTACACCTCGGCCGAGTGGCTGGACAAGGGCTTCGACGGCGTGCGGTTCATCGGGGCTGGGCGCTTGGCGACCAGAATCCGCCCGGTTGGCGACCAGGCCGTCCTCGTGGACCGCCATAACGGGATCGTACGCTTCGAGAACCTGACCCTCCTCTGCGGGGCCCGCCAGGGCATCTGGTTCGGCCTGGAGCACAAGGACCAGCCGATCGCGCCCAAGTTCGCCCTGCACATGAAGCAGGTCGAGGTGACGACGGACGGGACGCTACCTAACCAGCAGCACGGGACCGTCTGGCCCCTCTTCGGCTACCAGTCGGACGTCTGGCTGGAGGACGTCACGATCTCCGCCCGCTTCTCGGCCGAGCACGCCTCCTACTGGCACGGGTTCGCCAAGGACGGCCTCCGCTGGAACCGCGTGGCCGTGCCGGCGTCTGGGGCTGAGTCCTGCAAGGTCAGGAACTCCCCCTCCGAGACCGCCTGGGTGCCCGGGGCCCGTATCTGGCTCACAGCCTGTCGCCTCGGAGACTGGTATCAGCCCTGGTCATGGCGGGGCGGCGGCGGCCTCGTGGTGCAGGGGGGCGGCTCCGACATCATCGTCCAGGGGTGCCTCTTCCAGGGCGGCGGACAGCTAGAGGGCCCGCCCATGATCCCAGCGAGCCAGCGCACCAGGGCCATCATGATCGACGACTCGGGGGGAGACTTCTTCTCGGCGACGGACGGGAAGGTCGGGCGCGGGTTCGCTAACGGCCACGTCCTGATCCGTGGCTGCGGCTTCGCGGCCGGCCCCGGGAACGAGAACCTCTCCCAGGTCATCCGCGTCGGTTCGCTCGGGAGCGGGCAGAAGGTGGCGCGCACGCTCAACATCGAGGGCTGCGCCGTCTACGGGGAGCGCCTACAGCTCCAGCTCACGGACATCCCATCAGGCCGCCTCAACGTCCGTGGCTGCAACACCCCGGCGATCAAGGACCTCGCCTCCATGATCGGCCTCGACACACGCCACGAGGCCCTCATCCCGCTCGCCGACCGCCTCTCCCCGGTCAGCGCTGGCCTTACTAGATAGTTACCACCTCGACGCCCCGATGCCGGTAGGCTCCCTGTGGGCCGGCTGATGGGCGACGACGCAGAGTCTTTGCCACCTTCAGACTCCGAGGTGAGCTCCTGGCGAAGGGAAAGCCCAGGGGAGCAGAGAGCAGCACCCCACTAGCCTCTCGGCCGGCCCGCTTCTCTCCAGACCTCCTAGGCTTCGATCTGGGGAGGTTTCGCCTGGAACGGCCCCTTGGGCTTCTTGGCGGCGAAGTTCTCCCTGGCAAGCTCTGAGAGCCTCTCCGGGCTCTTCTTGACCCCCATGCGGGAAGCCTGCTGACGGATGGCGGTCTCCGTCCGGCCAGCCAGAAGCTCGGCCATCGACGAGTTCCGGATAGCGCCGTAGTGGGCCCGGATGTGGGCCATTTCCTCTGGCGTCCACGGGTGATTCCATACCATGGCGGCCATGTTAGCCGCAGAGACATTGGTTTCCAGACCCCCGGATTACCCCTCCTGGCCGGAGCGGCCTGAACCCGTCGCCACTGTCATCTGCGAGGGCCCTAGCGCCCACGGTGGCCGCCAGCACCTCCTAGCCCACCTCGCCGGCCCCGTAGTGGCCGTGAACAGGGCCATTGCCTACTCGACGACGACGCCGATCGACTTCTGGGCGACGACGGACGACCCGAGGATGCTCTGGGATGACTACAGCCCGCTCCTCCACGAGGGGACGCGCATCTTCTCCACGGTAAACAACCTCCTGATCTGGAAGGACCTCGGCGTCGACATCGGGCGCGTCTACCACTGGCCGGCGACGTACATGACCGAGTTTGCCACGGAGGAGGAGTCCGGGCCGCTGATCCCCACCCTCTTCCCGGTGCTCGCCTGGCTCCTCCGGCAAGGCACAAAGGAGGTTCGTCTTCTGGGCGCGGATATGATCGGCAGCGGGACGCCCGGGATCGACTACGAGCCCGTAGCGGACGAAGGACATGAGATGCGCTGGGCGGTGGAGCGGGCCATGCTCGCCGCCTGCATGCGGAAGTACAGGCTCACTGGAGCAAGGATCAGGCGATGGAACAGGTCCAAGAGACGCCCGTAGACCCCAAGGATCACTCCAAGCCCGCCGAGCGCAAGCGGGTCAAGGAGACCGTCGTCCTCGTCACGAAGGACGCCCGTACCGGGAAGACCCTCCAGATCGTCGAGGTGGGGCCGAACCTCGTGACGGATGCCGGCGACCGCTACTACGCCCAGCGCGGCGCTGTGGAGGCGGTCACACACACGTTCTCCATCGGGGAGATCGTCGTCGCTCAGTCGGGACTAGTGAACTCGAAGACCCGCACGTTCGGGGCCTTCAAGAACATGAACTCGACGTACACGGGCCGGAAGACATTCGCCGCCGGATACCCGAAGACGGCCGACTCCGACACGGACAACAGCGGGCGCACGATCGACGCCGTGACGTACAAGACGATCTTCGGGACGACCGAGGCGAACTACACCATCCGCGCCGTGGGCATCTCGCGCAGCGGCGGGGCCACGAACTCGGACGGCCAGCTCCTCTCCTACAAGACGCTTGCCATCGCCGCCTACGTCCAGAAGACCTCCTCGATCACGCTGACCGTCTACATCAATCACACCTTCCTCGGGGTCTAAGCGCCAAGCGGCGCAGGAGGCCGGCCATGCTGCGCGCGCTTCTCTCGCTCCTGCTCATCGCCTGCACTGCGCCGCGGCCCGGCGCTCAGGCCGATGTGGTCATCATCGTCATGGACGACGCCAGCTTCTCGGCTGTCGCGTCCGGCCCGCGCCCGAACATCCTGGAGCTAGCGAAGCGCGGGTACGTCTTCACCAACGCCCACGCGATGCCGCTCTGCTCCCCGACGCGGCGGACGCTCCTGACGGGGCGCTACCACCTGGAGGGGCAGACCGAGCAGGTGTGCGCCACGGCGGGCTCTCAGGTCTTGCCGGCCGGGACCGATTTCCTGCCTGCGCTCATGCCTGGCTACGACTGCGGCATCTTCGGCAAGTGGCACGCCTCGTCGAACCCGAGCGGCCCATGGCAGCTCGCCCCTCAGTCGCGCGGCTTCTCGACCTGGCGCGCCGGCCTCGCCATCAACGTCGAGAACTGCGGCGGGGACACATACCAGCACTGGCAGCGCATCGACGACGGCGTGGCTCAGGAGGTGTTCAACTCCTACCAGCCCACACAGACCGTCCAGGCGTTCCTCTCCTGGTGGGCGGCGACGCCTTCTCCCAAGCTCGCCGTCGTGGCTCCACAGCTCGCCCACAGGCCGTTCCACAGGCCGCCTGCGGCGCTGCTGCCACCCGGATACCCGGCGACGCCAGACAACGCCTCCAGGTACGAGGCGATGCTCGTCGCGGCTGACGCCCAGCTCGGGACGATCATGGCCGCCATCGACCTCCAGACGACGACGGTCGTCCTCCTCGGAGACAACGGTGCCCCTGTCGAAGTGGGCGGCGCAAAGGGA
>Ga0315910_10000360_pt1 | contig 46698 bp, 68 predicted proteins | sample EdamamesoilMG_FD_204470 | JGI IMG/M metagenome (GOLD analysis project Ga0315910, IMG submission 204470) | Garden soil microbial communities collected in Santa Monica, California, United States - Edamame soil | ecosystem: Environmental > Terrestrial > Soil > Garden | place: USA: California... | reverse complement strand
ACATCCCACCAACACTTTCAATTAGTTCAACTCCGGCCTCTTCAAATAAGGCTCTTGTAGTTTTAATAGACTCTCCCCAACGCCCCTCTAGTTCTTTAGTGGCTACAGGAGCTACCACCCTAATAATACCGGACTGTATTACCTGCAGGGCACAGGCCGAACAAGGCATGAACGGTACGGTGTAAAGAGTGCAACCATCTAAAGCTTGCTTGGCCTGTAGGATAGCATTAATTTCACCATGGATAGTATGACTTAGTTTCTGGGTTCTGTCCTCCAATCGTTCCGGAGAATCCTTGAGCTTGCTCGGAAAGCCGTTGTACCCCAGCGATACTACCTTGTTTCTGTATGTAATCACCGCTCCCACCTTGGTTGATGGGTCCTTGGACCAACTGCTTACTTCCCGCGCCAGCTTCAGGAACCGGTTGTCCCACTTCTTTTCGTTCTCTTCGGACTCTAGCCAATTCTCGCTCAATGTACCACTTCGCCTTTTCTAGGTCTTCTAGTTCTTTGTCTTTATTCTTCTTACCAGCCCGATAAAGATACTTGATCGCGTTCCCTCGATTAAATGGAAGGTCCTCAGTAAACTCAATGATGTCATAGCCCTTACTGTTCTGGTAGTGGCTCGGGCTTATCGGGTTGTTGGGCTTCTTTCCACTCACTGATCCAATCAGCGGGGATGGTACGAACGCAATATTTGATACCGTGTTCTTTGCACCAGTCTGAGTATCTAGTGGTGGAACCCCTCGAAAGCTTATTGTCTGCCCCGAAGAATAGTCTAAAGTCACGGTCTGGGTTAGCTTTGATGATGCCCAAGATTTTAGTACGCTGTCCTGAGCTAAGATACCCTTTGACCTCAAGAATCGGGCGATGTGCTCCTGATCGTGCTTTAATAGTGAAATCGGGTAAGTATCTGCGCCTTTGTACAACAACCACTGAGCCGCAACTAGGACACTTTCCGGACACGACTCGTGTAGTAAATTGAAGTCGCTCGTTCTCGTAGTCGTATAGTATACCTGCATCATCAAGCTGCTCCTTGCACCGTGCTTCTAATTTGCTCCGCAACTGCGGGGCTCGACGCTTCGTAAATGTCTTTTTGCTCATAATTTCTTAGTAGATAAATTAGGCCGAACTGCTCACAGAAGTAATCTTCCCAGTCCTTCCCAATCTTTTCCTCATAAGCCTTAAAGACCCGTCCGAATAAATCCTTAGAATTCTTCGCTCCTGTGAGTAGTTTTTCTGCATTAGCCGGTCCAATTCCAGGGAGTCCAGGAATGTTATCGGTAGTGTCTCCAGTGAGCAGTTGGGTTGCAAGGCTAAAGTCGGCATTCTTTTTACTCTGCTTAGTGTACTCAGTCGTCACCCAATTGTAATGGTTACCGGGAACCTGAAGAAGGTCCTTGTCAATGGTTACAATGATTGTATTCTTGGGGTCCTTACTAGCCTCAATGGACATACAATCATCCGCCTCAATATCTGGTCTAGTTATAGCCCCTCGACTGAGTAGGTAATTCCCCACATCCTCGTAGTAGACGGGCTTAGGTTGATTCCTGTTCCCTTTATAGGGCTTGGTGGTAGCCAATCTGTGTCTAAAGGTAGAGGAGTCGGAAAGATATACGTCAACTGATGATGGGGAGAACCTCTCGACGAGAGACTCAAGCACGGTATTAGTGGCGTGGATAGCAAATTCAACTGGCTGTATCTCCTTTCTAGACCAGATGACTCCATCAACCTCTTCGGCTAACTTCTTGGCTGCTTTATGATTCTCCGGATTTTGCCAAGTACCTTGATTTCCGTACAGTAGAGGATCGTCATATGATACCAGATAGTGAGTCTTCTCTGCTGCAAAGGCGCACCGATACCGGAGCACATCCCCATCAACGAGTAACTTCACGAATCTCCAAGCCCATAATGGCCTTACTAATAGTTACCATGTGCTTAGTCCCGGTACCTCCTGGGAAGGCTACAACCACATCGGGGTCTAGCCCCAGCATCCAGTGATTCCGCTCTAGTCCTGCTCGTTTACCGTAGTAGTCCCAATTAGGAGGAACAACTATCTCTGGGATTCCGTGGGACCTAGCCCACTCTCCAGCTAGGGAGTCTGCTCCTGTAGCCCCTCCATGGATAACTAGTTCACAGTAATCCTCATCGCTGGTAATGAACATCTTGTCAAGGGTATTAAACACCTTGGCTTTATCTTTAAAATCCCTACCACCACAAACTAATACTCTCATAGTTAAAAAGAAGGGGCCTTTCGGCCCCGTTCTTGTTTACTCCTTAGTTCGGTCGCCCGAAAGGCAGGATGTTCTGTCCCAACTCTGCGGTAGTATCTGACTTCTCTCCAGCCTCCAGCTTGGTTAGCTCAGAAGCAAAGTGCTGAGCCCAAGCGATGGCTGCTGCTAGGATGTCCGTCTCATACTCCACCACATTATACTTGTCATGCATGACTAGGTAGTGGGTACGATCATCGTCATCCCGTAGCTTGCCTGCATGAACCGTATACGGCTTGCAGGAGTAGATATCAGCGTGAATTACTTCCATGAGGCGTCCTCCGACTGGGCCTCAGCAATTGCCTCGGAGACCTCATCCTTTGGAGAATCCTCCTGCTGCTTACCCTTCATCAAGACATCCGTATAGTGCTCAAACAACTGGTAGATCACTTCCTCTCGGTTAGCTTCCTTAGGAGGAAGCTTAACTGCTCCATTAGCCAGCATAAGGGACACGAGGGTGAGGGCGGTGTTGCGAGTAGCCCCAAGTTCTCGCATTCGGTCATTGTTGACATCCCTTAGCTCCTTGTTCTTCCAATATTCATCTTTTGCTGGATCACCCTTAAAACCGCCACCTGTTCCGACTCGGAAGGTCTTGGCAGGCGCGGCTTGAATCGCTTCACCACTCTCCCATGGGCGTAGAGTTGAGAGGTCAACATTCTTACGTCCTTTTGCATCAATTGAAACCTCAAACTCATAACTCTTACCTTCCTCTACGGCCTTGCGGTAACCTGTACCGAAGAAGCCGTCCTGTCCCTTTAGGACGAAGGAGTGGAGAAGCTTACCGGAGCCGAAATCTTTAGAGAAGGTGCGGCCTACTACACCGCGGACAATATCAGACAATTAGACTTTCCTCGCTTGTGCGAATGTTATAGATGGTTTCGCGGACTTGTTCCGCTTCAGAATCAGTTAGGTAGAAGAGACGGGCTCTACGACCGAGAGCCTTTTGATTAGATCGGTACTTTGCTACGTACTCTTTGTTTTTAGACTTCTTTTCTGGGATATCCATAGTATCCTCTTATTATTTGTATTTTCTTTAGACAATATAAATTCGTAAAAGTTCACTCCTTCTCGTACTCAGAAATATCTGTGTACAACCCGTTGCTCACAGTTCTCCGGATGTACTCCTTCCCTCCATCAACCATCATCATAGGGGCTACCAGTTTCCCTGTCTCCACCAGCTTACCGTCTACCCACGCTCGTTCCGGCTCTTTAGGGGCCTTCTCACAGTAATGGGTTCGGTAATCATGTCTGTGGGTAGACTCTAGAATATGCCCGCAGTAATTACACTGGATAGCATTACGCTTTATTCTGCTCATACTTTACTCCTTTACCCTTACTCCAATGTGATCCTACCTTTACCTCACATCCAAGAGGGACATAAAGATTGATCCCATAATTCCGTAGCAGGTAATCAGGAGTATCCACAAGAAAAGACTGCTTAGAAAGCTCATGGAAGGCTCCGGCTTCATCCAATGGAAGCTCCGCCACGATAGAGTCGTGGACTGTATTGGTAAGGAACATCTTGAGTTTGCTTCGTTTGAGTCTGTGCCAGAAACATACGAGAGATATGGGAATGATCTCAGCAGTGGAAAATGATTGGACCGGGTAATTAAAGATTTCAGTTGTTCTAGTGATATAACCTGAACGTGAGACCTTGGCATCAGGCCAATAAAACACCATTCCCCATTCGGTTTTAAGCCTTTTATCTCTACTAACGAGTAGCGTCCATCCTGTCTGAACTTGATATAATTGGCGGTACTCTTCCCTGAAGGCAGCCAGATAGCGTAATTGAGCGGCTGATCCAGAGCTTGCTCCGTAAAGAGGTCTAAAAGTTTCAGGCTTTGCATTTGTTCTGATATCACTGGTTACTTCCTCCGGGGTGACCCCGAAAATCGCGCAAGCTGAAAGAATGTGCGGGTCTCCGCCCGCCTCAATAAGCTTCTTGCCATTAGGGTCTCGTCCAAGGTGCATAGCCCCTCGGAACTCAAGCGACGAGCCGTCTGTCTCGCCAGTGCACCAGCCAGGATGTCGGCTGGAAAACATCTGCTTAAGAGTACGATCAATATTCTGGTACTGAATCTTGTACTCTTTGCCTGACGACGAGAGTCGGTGTGTCGCCGTGACTGCTTGGTTGAGGTTTGCATAGAGGATTCCTCCATTCTCCTTACAGCACTCCCTCATTTTAGTGAGGGTATCGAGACGTTTTACAAGAGGCTTTGCTGTGAGGAAGCATTCCTTGAAGGCTTGCTGCTCTGGAGTAGTCGCCTTAAGAGCTTTAATTGCATCTTCATCTGTTCTCCGTCCTCCCGCCTCAGTACGATCAGGCTCCCCTTTCCTTGTGCGTAGCTCAGTAAAGGCCAGTCTTTCATATAAGAACTCTCCGACTTGCTTAGGAGAGTTAAGGTTGATTCCACCAGTGATAATGCGGAGGCGTTCTTCTGCTTCCGTGTAGGACCGTAATACCTTCTGATACTCATCTTCCACTTTCTCCTTGTCCAGATGCATTCCCTGCATCTCGATTTCGGCAAGAACAGGGGTAGTGACACAGCGGGTGAAGAATACCGGAAGCAATCCAGTCTCGTTCAACAGCCTTCTCTGCTTCAGGAATATCTTGTGCGTCGATAGGACATCCCCCTCGCAATACTGACTTAGCCACTTGATTGGTATTTCGCTTGGACATACTCCACCCTGGATTAATGATTTAACAACTGAGTTCTTTAAAGGCGCTCCGTACTTCTTGGCAAGGCTGTCCAGGTCTTTGGGTCCCTTCCGGTTCCCCAGCCATACATACTCGGCCAACATGGTGTCAAATACCACGAGTGTTTCAATGGCATAACCCATACGAGCCAACCATTGAAGCTCAAACTTGGCGTTTTGTACCACCACGAAGTCACATACGGCGAGCCTTCTGAACAAATCCCCTTGGTTAAACTCATCGCCCACCTGTGTTCGCACTTGTCCATCTGGGCCGCAGTACGAGGTAAGGAGTAGCTTGTTTTCGGGATTCCCTGCAAAACCAAACTGACGATTAGTGGTCTCAAAGTCGATTACTAGGTAGTTATCGGATAGGTAAATCTCGGATGGATTCTTTTTCGTCAGAAAGTGTGGTAGTTCTCCCATTATCCTCATTCTTATTATTTTTGTTCACGTAACCCTTTCCTCCGCAGGTGCCGCAGCACCACTGAAATCCCTCTACGAGATCAGGTACGAACCCCAGCCCTTCACATTTAGGACATGGACTATTATTAGCTAGGAAAGCCTCTCTAAGTATGTTCAAGTTTGAACCTGAGCCGCGATCTCCGGCAGGTACTTCCTCACGATGGCGCCAGCGCGCGCCGCGGCCTCCGCGGACCAGCCCTCGGCTACGTCGGATGCACTGGCGAGTAGCTGGAGCATTTCAAGGTGCAGCGCGTACAGGGCTGCGGCCTCGTCGGCATGAAGAACGTGAAGGGGTATCTGCCGCTTCCCAACAACATGCGTTGACTCGATCAGCTTGCCAATCGCTGTCGATACGACATGTTCCCCGGCACCCGCGAAGTCAGATGGTGAAGGGGGCATGCAGCTTCTCCCACGGTATCTGCCGGCACTTACGCAGTTCGGCTATGAACTCCTCGGTTTTCTTGGCGTTGCGACGCAAGACAGCCTGCCCCTTCGGGGATTGCAGCCACTCGATAATCTGCTCGGCTGCCGCCTTGGCGTCATATTCCACGGCCTGTACTTCGCTATTCATCAGTCCTCCATATCCAAATCCATCGCCGCTTGCGCGTCCTCGTCCCCCTGGCACAGGAAGCAGAGGCGGTTTTCGGATGGTTTGACGAATCGCCGGTGACACTCCTCGCAATGCGAGTAAAGGTCAGGGTTAACAGATGCGGCGGCACCGGTGCTCATTCTTCCTCGTCTTCCTGTCCGGGCCACACATAGGAGATAATGAGGGCTGTAACTAATACAAACACGACTGACACAAGAGCTAGAACCAACGCACCTTCAGGTGTGCTCAACATATTTAACTCCCCCTTCCTTAAGTATGTTCAATCGTCGTCCTCTCCATCAAGGAGGTCCTCTGCAAGCCATGTATCAGTGAAATAAATGATCCACCAGACTACGGAAGCCGTGGCTACTGCTGCCACTAGTAGCAAGAAAATTTCTTTAGGTGTGAGTGACATGTTTTACTCCCCACTCTTTAATAGCGAGCTGACATGCTGGGCAGGGTTTTGCACAGGCTGGCTTTCCGTCTTTGGCGGCTCGCTGGACGCATATCTTGTGGACTCTACGATTCCGTGCTTTGAGCAAGCACGCAAGTTCTGCGTGAAGGCGCTGTCTAAACGGTTGGCCAACTCTTGCGCCATAGCTCGCTTGAAGAGGGTGTGTTCGTGTTGAGTTATTGGCACTAGCAATGACTCGTCCTCGTTTGTCATACGCTGTGGCTGTTATGTGGTACTTCAATCAAAGAGGTCCCCATCCAACAGGTCTCCAACGGCCCCACCCAAGAAGGAGCCTCCTATGAGGCCGCCTAGTAGAGCGGAGTCAGTAGCAGCAGCTATACCCGCAGACAGGAGAAAGTTGGCAGCATCAAACTCGGAATCGTAGACAGTCCCATCTGTACAGGTATGGAGCCTACCAAACACCTGTACTCCACAGTGCTTACACTTCATTATTAGGGGCTCCTCTCAATGAGGGAAAGCTGGCAATCGACGAACCACGCACATTTACCGGCCTCGTAGAAGGTTATGGAGTAGATTCCGCTACTCCTAGAGCTAATAACCCCAAGAGTTCCTGGAGGAATCCCAACCCATTCCTCTTTTAGCTCAACAATATCCCCAACACAGAACGCATGCTTCTGTCTAGAGTCGCGATATTTTCTGGCCCATTCAAGTTGCTTGTCGTTCATTCAACTACCCTCGATGTTAAAGGATCAATCTGTACCTTAAACGCCTCATGCTTACCGGATAGCTTGTTCTTGGGGAAGGAGAAGGTACGGATGTTATTAGCCTCATCGACCTCATTAGCCCCAATACCAAGCATCAGATCAACCTGGCCCGGAATACCTACATTCGAGCCATCAACGTCGCCTCTTCCAAGCACTGCTTTACCAGTTGCCGAGTCTCCGGCTTGAGTAACCGACACAACGAGGAGTCGTCGAGATTTTGCAAGATTTCGAGCCTCCGTCGCAGCTTTCTCAAGCTGTTGAGTTCGTCCATCAGATCGGACATCAAGGTTTCGGAGCTGGTCAAGGATGACAATATCTGGTTTGTGCTGTTCGACGAGTTTTCGTATCTCATAGAAATTCCCCGGTGCTAACGGTTTAAGAACTAGTAACCCATAGTCTCTGGCGTCAAGTAGGCGCTGTGCCTTGTCCGGATTCTCCTGAATCTCGTACTTGTTCATTCGAGTCATGCGAGTCAGGTACCGCATGTAGAGGTCCGCTGCTGGGTCCTCGTTCCCGATGTAGAGTACCTTCTTCTTCTGGGCCACAAAGCCAGCAGTCATGTTTATTACAATAAGACTCTTTCCCATTTCCGTGGGAGCGAACACCAGAATATGGTGTCCTGGCTTTGCCTGCCCGTCTACGGCGTCGTTCAGTGCCTTTGGCCATAGCTCAATACACTTATCACTTGAGAAGTGCTCCTTGATTAAGGACTCTACAGGTACTGACTCAAAGACTTCCTCCTGAGTCTCATCTTGAGTATCCGCAGCCTTGAGGGCTAGGAATTCCTCCATGAGAGTAGAGACCATTTCTGGGTCCTTACCCGTAGCCAGAAGAGCGGACAGCTTGAGTCCTACGGAGTGACGCTTGATAGCGTTTAACTCTTTAAGAACATTGATTGTAGAGACATCCTCCGGTAGTCCTACAACCACAGCCTTAATCCGCTCTACCTGCTTAGCCGAGGGTATCTCTCGCTCAACCGTGCCAAGGAGGATATCCGTATCCACCTTCTTGGCATCCTTATCAGCCGTGTAGTATTCCTTAACCTTAGTTAAAACAAAGCAGACCTCAGGTGAGAACTCAGCGTTTAGATTCCCTCCTACGAGATTGTCTACTCGTTCCCAAGCATCCCTAGATCGGATGCTCGCTGCTAGAATCTTGGTTTCCAACGATTACCAGACACCGTAGTTGTTTTTAGCCTGAATCTTACCTTCCACGGTATCAGGAGGTGTGATGGTACCTACTGCATCATATCCGTACAGGTTGCTTGCTCTCTTCAGCTTGTTCCAGAGAGCAGTGTTGCTGACGTTGACCTGGAAGAAGTTGTAGTACCGATCACGGAGCACATTACCAGTACAACCAAGCTCCTTAGTAAGAGCCTCATACAACTTGGTACCGGAGAAGTTCTTCTTACTCTGCCGCTTAAGCTCAGAGAAGTGAATAACTCGACCTCGATCGAGCTTCATGCCACCCCCCTTAGTGTTCCCAGCAAAGGAGGCCTTGAGAATATACTCCCATTCCTCGGCTGTAAGGGCTCGGGGTGGGTCCATCACCCCTCTGGCATGGCCATCCGCGAACTCTGCCAGTACCACTGCTCCGCAGTTCTGTGGGTACTTCCATGCCTCAAGACGGCAGGTAGAGAGATCAATCTTCTTTAGCGGTTCGGCGGGCTCGACCTTTTTAGCAACACCAACTAGGCGCTTAGCGACCATTCTACGAATAACTCCTGACAAGTTGTTCAATGTCTGCAACATAATGATATTTGAGGTCCTTTTGAATCGGACACAGCTTGAGGTTCGGCATCAAGAATTTATACCTCTTGATGATTGCCTCTCCCCGGAGAGTAGCATCCTTATCCAAGGCTAACAGATAGTTGTCTGCCGGCCACTGCTCAATAAGCTCCTCCACGTGCTTCTGGATAAAGTTAATCCCCAGCAAGGCGTACGTCCTGCACACCTGAGAGGCCTTTAGGGCGGATATTGAGTCCTCCACGATCAGAACTGTCTTCCGATCCTTGGGGGTCTCAAAGGCGTTCCTAGGGAACTCCCCATTAGTCGTGAAGTTCATCAGGGTCTTTGGGAACCCATTTAACTTCTTAAACTCATGCCCAATAATCACAGGCATACCTGGCTTCCTGATGGGGATGACTAGATGGCCTAGACTATTTCCCAACCATCCCTTAGACATAGCCAGCTCCGGAGTGATGGAGTATTTCTTGATTAATGTCTCATTCCACTCCCCGGAGATAGCAGTCATATTGTACAGATGGGGTCTACTCTCATCGTAGGGATTTGCCAGCGGGGCAGAGGCTTCCCGCATCTCCCCCGTCTTAGCGTTAAGACGCCCACTCTTGTTACAAGACCCTCTCCAGCACTTCCATGAGACATTATCAAAGTAGCAGATAACGGAGAAGGATTTCTCTTTCGTACCCCCACCATGACAAAACGGGCATAGAAGCCCGCTTTTCCTATCACCTACACTTAAATCAGAAGCATACATCCCTATAGTTAGGGCCTCGTATGCTCCTACCTGCCTATCCACCGGAGATTGATGGACGGAGGGGGACATCAACTTCTCCTAGGTCTACGGGCTTCTTGGGGTCCGGTACGGCACATGCGGGGTCCGGCTCGAAGGGGAGTCCTGCCTGATCCCCGTCCTCATGCTCGTCTGGCTCAGGAGGAGCCTCGTCCACAAGCTCGGCATGGCCGAATGCCTCGATGGAGTCGAAGTCCTCATCTTCCTCGACAACGATATCCGTCTCGTAGCCTACGAGGGAGATAGTACCTGCCTTAGCAAAGTAGAACCCACCAGACAGTCCATCAATACCCTCCTGAGTCTCAATTACGAGTTCAGTATCGTCAGGGTACTTGCTGAGTAGGACTACCAGCTCCTTAACAGTTAACCCATTACGGATGTTAACAGCAGGATCAGACTTCTTCACCATCCGACTCTCCTTCATGCTCAACAAGATCATCTTCCGTAATCTCAGCAATGACGGAGAGATACTTAACATTAGATTCTTCCTCTGCGAGGCGTTGGTCGAGCAGACTCTCAAATTCCTCAACAAAGCCCTTACGGCTCTCCGCAAAGCGGGGAGTAGCAAGCCCGGCTACGTCGGGCATAGTCCCATTTAACAAATATTCTTCTTCTGGATCATATTCATAATCATTTCTATCAATATTATTTCTATTCATGTATTACTCTTTAACAAATAGATTAAATCTAAGTATTAGACAACTGAAATCTGAAGAAGTTCAATTTATTTTCTATTAGTAAGGTTTGACCTCTTCTTCAGCAAAGAGCTTGAACTGAGCATGAAGGTCCTTTTCCTCTGCCCCAGGTGGAGCCTTATATCTGTCTAAAAATGCATCTAGATTAAGCAAGTTGCCGTATTGACCGAACTTCTCGGGATGCATTTCAAAGCGGCTTCCTCGGAGCATTGGAAAGTCTGCTGTAGTACGATTCCAGACAACGATCTGGAATAGAGAGATGCCCATACCGTATTCAGGGCGATGGGCGGCTACCGGATTAACCATTAAGGGGAGCCCATACCACGACCCACCTTTACCATACTTCATCAGCAGCTTGATCACTTCTGCTGTGTCGGTGTTGGAATTCCTATTATCCCCTCGACTAGGCAAGTCATAGTTGACTACAGGAGCAAAGATAATGGTCTGGTGCCAATTATCAGCACGATTAAGGGTTGTACTGATGTACTCCTCTACGACAAGCCTTTGGGATTCTTCTGGAAGGTCCTTGAATTCCTTTACGCTCTGAATCTCTTCGAGATACCGCTCATACGTCATTCCAGTAGGAAAGCGCAACCAGCTCGTGCCCCGAATTGTTGCCCAACTACTATGTCCATATCCTCCTTTCTTCGGGAAGGAGAAGTCAGGGAGGTTTATGTTATTAAGTACGGCTGCGTGGCAGCCTAGGCTGGAAAGTGTCCCTTTAATAAAAACATTGCACTCGATCTGAGACTTATCTGAGATTTTGACAAAAGCCATATAGCTTACTTCCTTAGAGCCAGATGCTTGGTACGGATGGCGTTGACGTAGGCGTTGATGGTTTCTGTACACTCCAAACCGGGGGCTGTATTGACCTCACAGACGACGGCTGATTTAAGCTTCCGTGGACCATTACCTTGGTCCAAGATAGCCAGAATATCCACACCGCCAAACAGAAGCCCAAGACTACGTACAGCACTGACCGCAATACGGTTAATTTCGGCCACTCCATCTTTGGAACAGCTGAGATTGTCATGTGCAAAAATCCAACCGTTATCGTGATTCCTAACCAAGCGGTCACGAACAGCAGGAGCATTAGTGTTGGCATCTAGTTTCGCCTTCTTTTCTACGAAGTCAATGACCTTACCATCGAACACATGGACTCGGAACTCATGGGTCTTTGGGTAGTTCCGGGTGTACAAAGGTGCATCCGGCAACCTTTCCACTTCCGAAATAACCCGAATTCCTGTACCTCCTGAAGCTGTCACACTGAGACGGGCGAATACTTGATGTTTCTTTGCCAACCACTTCTTGGCGGTATCTTTGTCTGTTGTGTTCCGCAACACAGGCACACCAGCAGCGTTTAGACATTTGAACGTCTCCAGCTTGTTGATAGCGCGTGCCACGGAGTCAGTATTATTGAGGTAGCACCCTGCCTTATCGCTTTTTGCAACCACCTCCGCAACTGTGCCCCACGCTGGTCGTACAGTACTCCCCCAATTGACGATAACAGGGTAAGGTCTCCCTCTAAAGAAAGCACGTCTCCGCTTATAACGATCTGGAGAGTTCTCGAACCACCGCCGGCACTTGAGGGCTCTGGCGAGGGCTCGGGCACTGTTGGACCCTCGCGCTGCGTAGATGATGAGATCATAGTAGTCGAACGTATCCTTTCGCAGGCGCGGGCCTGCTTTTTTACCGATTAAACGACGACGAAGTTTAGCGGCCATGTTTAGGCGACATTCCTCATTTCAAAATCCTTCTCACCGGGATCAGAGCTATCGACATATGGGGTTGGTGCTGGAACCACCGACTTAGGTAGAGCGACGTAGAGGGGAGGCAAGGAAGGCCGGGTATCTGCCAGAGCAGTGCTTCCAGACAACTTCCATGCGTCCAAATCCTTGTCATAGATAAGGTGTGGCTTACCAGTGGCCTGCCAGTTATCCCGGACAATCTGTCCCGTGAAGCAGTCAATCATCCCCTTAAACTGGCCCTCGATGTGGATGTGGGCTCTCGCTGCGCCTGAGGTCTTTGGAACAGACTTAGCATCCGTCTTAAAGAACCCAAGGAATGGGATGGCAAAGGAGTGCTGTCCGTACCACGTCCCTCCGGGCACACATCTGTACCCCTCAGTCTTTTTTACGGATTCATTTACCTGATAGTACCAGCCGTACTCGTAGGTATACACCTCCTCCCCACCTGCCACACGTACCTTCTTTCGTTCAAAGCAATGCGGGTGACCTTCGAGCTGATCTACCCTAGCCAGAATCTCCGCATCAGGTACGTCCCACAGCTCTCCTTCGACAGGGGTGGCTGTAGACTCAAGCAGGAGTCCAGGATAGTTCCCTAGATGCAGGAGAATACCATTGACCCGAGACTGCCTTACGTATTTGGACCCCTTTAATGTGTTGTTGTTATAGAACTCTTTCTTAAGGGTCCCATACACAAACAACCGAACAGGATACGTTAATTCTTTAAGTTCGTTCTTCATACCCTTTTTACAGCATCCTTCTGCTACGCAATCCAGAAAATCACAGTGAGATACATCACCTTTAAACAGACATAGGTTATCGTTAATGGAGATTTCCCTTTGTAGGTAGAACACTTGCAGGGATACTCCCAGTAAAGCCGTACCCGGCCATGGTTGCAGGATCGGTATGGCACATCGGGCAGATAGGGGAGTCATTAATCCACATGATCCTCTTACTTTCCTCTACGGAATTACCGATGTCCCCTGAGCAGCATCCACATCCGTTCTTCGTAAGCTCATTGAAGCGGAGAATAGATATAGCCCGATTACCAGGACCACAATGAGTGAGGCTAGGACTACCGTCGCCTGAGCTATCCACGTCCCCACTTTTACCATCGTTTCCAGAAACTGTTCCTGTGGGGAGAGCGAGGATTGGACGTGGGTAGCCAGCTTTCGGAGGCTCTCGCGTCTTAAACTCATCGTATCTTTTGGACCACTCCGCGTCGAATTCCACATACAACGGATGTGGTTCGACAATGAGGGCCTGCTTACCAGTCTTTTTGTCGGGCTTGAGTCCCACAACCCTACCAAGAAGAACCCCAAGATCAGACATGTCCTTGTACTGCTCCAACGTCATAGACGACATGTGGACAGGAGCGGAGGAATTAAAGATTGTTCCTACAATCTGCCCCATGTTGTCCTGATTGCGGTACTTAGACCACATGCGAGTATCAACCAGAACACACTGATCGTAGGAAAATCCGCTGGTAGCGAGCCGCTCAGTGGCTCGGCGGACCTTCTTGTGGCCCTTGGGGCGACAGGAGTTTTTGGATAGTTCAAATACCCTTTTGTCCTGCTCCGCTTTCGGTACCTTAATCCCTTTAAGGATGTCCTTAATCAGGTCCTGTTGGATTTCAGAGATTTTGGCACCCTGAGCCATCGCGGCCTTAGTCCCAATCGTTGTAGAAATCTTGGTTTGTTCTTTCGTATGGGAAGGTTGGCCTACCGTCTGCGCCTGACCCCCAGCTACGGTAGTGGCCCCCGAGCGGGTCGTACCCGTGGACCTTGGGACAAAAGGGACGGTGGTGTACTCCCGTAGGTTCTTAACGTTAAACTTAACCCACACCTTCTCCGGGAGGTTAAGCATTTCCTTGTCAATGGTAATCTGGTGCCGCTCCAAGATGGAGCGAAGCATCAGGCGTTCACTCATCCACCACAGAGTATTCTCCCCCGCCACATAGGCCAGCTTCAGTGGACGACCTGAGTTACGGGCAATGTTCAGGGTACCATCCTTGGAGTTATGCCACACGAAGGCAAAGCCTCCCGTGCACGCCTCAAGGGTCTCCTTCTCTCCTAGGGCCGCCATCGCCGCAGCGACGTGGGCGGAGTCCACATCATGATTGATCTTCTTGCCGGCAGGCAGAAGGGTCATGGCGTTACTGACGTGCCCATTGTGGGTGAGGGTGATGTGATCAAACTGGAACGGATGGGCATTCCAATTGTGCCGCTGACCCATGGTGGCAGCCCTGTTATGAGCGATCAGCATGGAATACTTGTCCGCATCCATGAGGATACGTTGTGTACGGCCCATACCGAGGAAGTCAGGACCAGCCATGGCCCGCTTCCATACTTCCGGCTCCTGTGTCTCCTTACCGAGAGTTACAGCAGCGATACCCGTGGAATGGTCTCCACGGAGAGTGCTACAGAAGATAGCATCATGAAGGGCATCCCTTCGGTTCTTTACGTTCTTAATGCCTTCTGTAGAGGCAACACCAGCTAGTCCGCAAATAGGCCTTCTCCTTCTTTATGGGTTGTTAAGGTCGTCGTCAATACCATCTTCAATCCAGACAGGCGCCGGCGCGGGCGGATCAGCTCCTAGTCCATACGCCATTCTTATCTCTTCGTCCCAACCGCGTCGGCGGGCAGCAAGAGCTGCCGCAGCTAATGGGCCCAGCTCTTGCGGCACCATCACTACTGGTGGTGGGTTGGCCTTGTTCTTTGCCAGAAGAGGATTCTCACCATAAAATCGAGGATTAGGAGATTTCCACTTCCGAACATCCAGCACCTGTAGTATCTCTTGAGCCGAATAGCAGACCCTAAGAGACTGCTCCCTCGATACAGGGATGTGGCCAAGAACACCTCGAACAGCAGGTCCGAGGCTATTAACTACAGAATTAACGTTAAGCCGTCCCGCGCTGATTCGACTTCTCAATTCAGCCGGGCTTATTGCCAAAGACTCCTTCTTAATGGCAAGAATGATGTTTATCCACCCCATGATCAGTTGCTTGGAGAAGGTCATAGGCATATGCCTAAACTCCACGGACCCGAAGCGTCCTAGAGCCTGCATATTGAGTCCTGCATACCTCTCGAAGTTATCCGAGACCTTCTTAGAGGTAAAGCGATTACTCTCCGGAGCAGCCTGATACAGAATATCGTCATGGATCAGGGCAGTAAGGATGCTTGTAGCCTGTTTGATGGCCTCATCACTGTAATAGAAAGGAACACAGTAGATGGATTCCTCCCTGTTGTTGCCGACCCACTTGAAAATCATGGGCTCTAGAAGGGTGTACAGAGCTGTAAAGGAGATGAGGTTTTCCAGACTGACTTCCCGCATATCAAGATGCACGTGCATCCCTGTGCGTATGGAAGTAGTTATCTGAGACTTCTCCCTATAGTCTATGAAGGCGTTTACCGCCTGAACCACATCCTGTCCGAACAGGGGCTCAGTAAATACGAACTCCATACCACCATTTCTCAGGGAGCCGTCCTTTTTAATTGTCCAATAAGCGGACAACGGCCGAGGCAGAATAGTGTTTTCACTAAAAGCACAGTTCTCTACCTCAAACTCCAGCCCCAGATACGTCTCTGGTAGTACTAGAGAATTATCCCCTCTCCTCGCAAGTTTAGGTGGGTTGTTCCCTAGCAACCGACCAATCTCAACACTAGGCATAACTAGTTCACCTGAATGTTAGGAAAGCTCTCAGTTACCAGTAGGTAATCGCTATCTCCATCCAGAGCCACGCTGGTAGGAGATGTGGCGAAGCCTACTAGCTTCGTTTTATAGTGAAGGCACGGAACCTTGTACCCAAGCACATGCGCCAGTGAAAAGTATGGGGTCAACGCACACCCAAACCTCTCCCCCCGCATTAGGTCCATATACGCCCGATCAAATGGTCTATACGTGGGCTTGAATAGGGCTTTAGCATATGGCCAAGAATCCATGATTCCAGGGGGCTGTATGTCTCCTGCTCCGAGCATGGTGTACCTGACCAGGCTGCTTCTGTGGCCCCTATACTGCGACCTAGCACTTCTGCGGGACACAAAGAATACCGAGGCATCCAGTTCCGCAGTACCGTACTGAGGACACCCAAACTGAGCCTGCTCCATGATGCGCTCGAAGGGGACAGTTCTCAAATCCCCATTCGAGTCAGTTATCCGAACTCTCTCCCCACCACCATCTGGTCCATGGATGAAGATAGGCAGGTATTCCCCAATCCTATGCTCATCATAGCCAATGAAGGAGGAGCGGTAGTACTGAATGAAGTCAGCTAGATTTTCAACGTCAGGAGGTCTGTACATACTACCTCTTAGCGAACTTGGTATTCCTTACGGAAGATGGCGGAATTTTTAACGAACTCTTTGGCACCAGACATCACTGCTCTGGCATGGGCGCACCCCAGATCAATGATGCTAAGAGCCAGGCGCTGATTCTCAGTGTTGATGGCCTCCTGAACCTCCTTCCAGGGGATAATGGCATGCAGTCGTTCGAGAGAAGCCATATCAGACCGGAAGGCGGTCATCAGCTCAGATAGGGCGAAACAGAAATGCGTGCCTACTGTTGAGTGATACTGGACCCCTGGCACCCAGAAGTTCGAGAGGGTACGGTATTCCACACCGTAATCCTTAACTCGATAAGAACCAGCCTTGCCATAGAACTGGCGACGAGGGCCCTGTGAGTCCAGGAACACAGACGGAAGACCCAGAACGAGGTCCATGAACTGCACCACAATGTGTGGTGGGATGAGGTTCTTGTCATACCCCACATGGATGTGGCCACCCGCGTAGCGTACCAGAGACCCAATCACAGCATCAGGCGGCTTCCGCACTTGGCCCGTGTATGCGTCGATGTCAGGATCACACCCAACCTCGAATGCCTTCGGGTGGCTCCTGCGGTAATTCTCCGTAAAGGCGGCGGAGGAATCCTTCCAGATGCGGAGACCCTTGAGGCTGGCCCACTGATTGATGGAATCCACTACCCCGCGGCACTGCTCGACCATTAGTGAAGTAGAATTCTGCGGCTTAATATTAAACTCCGCAGCAGCACCATCCTCCTGGATCATCGCCCCTTCGGGGATGTCTCGTACATGCTCCCACCCCTTGAGTGTATTAGTGAGAGGGAGAGGATCATGCTTGGTTCCCCCGATCAGACCTGTGACAAGGACAGGGGTAATCTCGGTCTTGTTGGCCTTTCTGGTCTCTCCAGCTATCTTCGAGGGTACTTCCTTAACTACTTTATTTGAACGAGCTAGAAACAGTTCGGGATCAGCCCCGAAAGTAACTACCATGGCTGAGCTGCTCAATGTTACCTCGTGTGTGTAAGTACTTGTTTTCCAACGGTTTTTGACGACAAAACGGCTTCCTTAGCATCCGTAAAGGACGCCAACCCATCTACTTCAAACACAGTTTTCGGACTAGGACGTATGAAAGATACTGTGTCTAGGTATGGCTCATTACTACGTACACCATGAAATTCGTAGTAACGCCTAACACAGATCGGCGTTTTATTAGAGGTTAAAACTTTAGCTGGTTGAGTGAGATCGAATCTAGCGTGCCGACGTTTGTAGCAATGCCCTAAGGCTATTAGTTTTAGTCGGCTTGGAGTTTGGTCAAGATTTAATTTCGGAGACCTCCTAGAACGGGGCTTCCCGCCTAGGAGGCGTGGGTAGTCTTTCAGACTACCTCTTACTCGTCGTATTCCATCGTGTAGTCATGAATCTGGACCACGATCCCGCTTGATCCAACATAGATGGGGTCCCCCACCTTTCTCTCCCAGAGGGACTTATCTCCCCCGAAGTCAGTTGTCGTGTACGTAGTCCGGTGTGCGGGCTTGTTAGGAACTTCCGAAGGATACCGAACCAGAAGAGTCCGGCAACTGGCCGTTCTCTTCTTGGGCTTCCTGCGGTACTCATTACCGGTGCCCCAGGTTGGCGAGGTCTGTAGGGCACACCAACCAGCACCGGAATCGTTTCCCGATTCCCGTACCATTCGCCACTGCCAGTCCTTCCACGGCTCCTTGGAAGTCAACGCATCCTTGGCATACTCGGCCATGAGGCTGGCATGGGGGTGTCCCACTGCCGGGGTCTCAACACCACAACAAATCGAGTTCGGATGAGCCGACTTACACTTACTGCACATATTTGCTAACTCCAGACCTTCACGGATGAATGAAAGAATCATCGAACTAGATTGGCTGCATACTCGATGAGCCAGATACGGGGAGCTAAGATGATCTTGAGTAGATCAGGAATACCACTACACATCTGATAGATAATCTTAACTATACCAACAAGACTTACACCAATGGCAGATAGGTTCGTGGGACACGGCTCCCCCCACGTGCCCCTGGCCCGCCTAAGTAGCTCCACGCCGAACCACACCACGACACAGGTCGTCACTAAATTGAAGACGTATAAGGCTGTGTAATACGTCAGTAGTTCCTTGATGGCTACAGGTATCTCATCCTTAAGGAACACCCCGGCTTCCTTAACCCCACTGATCATGGAAATCAGGAGATTGTTGGCCTCCGTCTTGAGGTCAACCGCCTTAGCTGCCTCCACGACAACCGCTGCGGGCTCCTCTGCCCTAACAGATCGGGTGAAGGCGAATACTATCAGAATCCCCAACAGTATACCCACACCAGCACGGAACATGTAATTCTTAATCATGTTTAAGTTAACTCCGTTAAGAAACTAGGACAACGATGCCTGACGAGCCGCCTGCCAGTCCAAAATGACCTTGGTGGACAAGCCCTCACTTGCCGCTAGGTTGGTAGCCTTAGCGACGTACGTACTCAAGAACGGCACTTTGTCCTCATCGTAGACTCTATTCTCTCCAGCCGCCGCCGCATCGTGGCAGCGCTGGAGTCGGCACACAAAGTCTGTATGGACTCGCGATTCTTGAGTGATGTGGTTCGGCCAGAGATGAGCAAGGGTCCGCCAGCCCATGTACTCCATATTCGGGCTGTAGGTCGTGATGAATGGGGCTGCTCCACACGAAGTCCCATCCGCGTTGCGGTACAGGCAGCCGCGCTGCGTGTAGCTAGGCTTACCCTGCTTGAGGATGTGCCCAACTGAGGTATCGAACAGGGCTTGAAGCACTTGCTTGTTGTCAGGCTGCTTTTGGTCCATACATTCCTCCATCTGTAACGTTTAAGATTCGGCAAAGGGAAGCCTTTGCGATCAGCGCTGCGAACATGGGAATCCCGTCCTCGTAGACGTACACACGGACTGGATCGCAGTCCGCGTCAAACTCAGCCTGGAGACGGTTTGCCTCGCTCTTGTACTTGTGAACCGAGGCGTCTTTTCCGAACCGAACGATAGAAACTGTTTTATACGTGATGCCACCATCGGCCGCCGGAGTGGCGGCGATGGCTCGAATCTCTAGTTCCAAATTACCCCCTCAATTACCTTTGTTCTGAGCCTTGGGCCATTACTAGGTCTCGCTCTCCAGTGCCGAGAAGCTTCTTCTCGATGTCGTTCTTGATGAGGTCAGGGGCATCCTTCCCGAGAACCTGGTACATACAGAGGAACGCAGCCTTGATCAATTCAGCATGAGGCTCTGATTCCACCTTGGCTATCAGAGTCTGATCACCTGCCTTGAAGCGCACCTCATAAGGGCACGTCTCCAAGGGATCAGGGCTAGGCTTCACTTCCAAATCCTCTCCCGCGAGGATTCTTGAGTGAATGCTCGGTTGAGCCACGACTTTAGCAATCATTCGTCCTTGCTTCCTTATTTATTAAATTAAGTCCTAACGAGGTCCGCGAGGACCTCACCCTCATGGTCATCCACGTAGACAGAATTTACGTCGGTGTCCCATAACAGAAGCGGGACGAGCCTCAACAACGAGGCCCGATCCACGCAAAAGAATGTTTCCTGTTCAGGAATCGTCCCGACAGGAACCTCGCGAGTAAACGCTACTCGAAACTTGACCCTGGTCTTAGGCGGTCTCGAAGGTGATACTACGCAACGCTGCATCCTTGTAACCCTCATTAATTATTAAGTTAGCGTTCTTGCGAATTGCCCGAGCGGCACGCTTGTTTGACTTACGTATGTGGTACGCAAGAGAGCAGGCATAGCCTTGGTCTGTAACTCCATGTTCCAAAAGAAAACGGCGTCCGACCTGCATACGTTTTGCAAGATCAAAAGACGCCGCACTGAGGGCCGCTAGTTCGGCCCTTTTCGCGGGAGAACTCATTAGGCTCTCCCTTAAGAATTAAGTTTGTCTGGGATTTGTCGAGACCGCGCTAGCAGTCCGATCCAGAGGTTCCACATGGGTAACTTTTGTGACGGGCCTGGATTGAGGACGTACCACTTCCAGCCTTGTTCGATCTTATTAGTCCAAAACATCTTATTATGTTCCCGTTATCTTATCGTTTTAAGGACCCCGTACAACTAGACCCTTCTGCACGGGTGCCCATTCCTCAAAACTCAATTGGTGGGTGTGTTACTTATCTAGCGCATAAAGCCTCCTTTGCGGCTTAACCAGGTTAAATTAAACGATTAAGAATTACAGCCGCGTTCGCCTATGGCGTTCTTCGACTGTACCCTGATATTATCTCATAAATTCCTGCCTAAGTCAAGGAATCAATGGTGCAGTGCGGTAGTTTTTAATTCTTAACCATGTAGGTTTCCCGATAGGGGATGTTGGGGATGTAGCGATTCCTGGTACACATCATCACAACCCGATTGTTCTTGTCGTAGTGACGGCCCCGAGCCAAGATCATCTTAGCCCGACAACCATCACAGCCGGCACCATGCTGGTGACCTTGGTTAATAGGTGTATTCTTCATTTTCCTAACCTCTTTCTTAGTTTTGGTCTGTATACATACATCAAACCCGACCTATGTAAGACATAGCCAGGGTGATTCTTAGGGAATACTTTGTCTGTGGGTGCTTTGGACCTAGGAGTTATCATAGTTCTTATAATTAAAAAACACCCCTCTTTTTAGGGAGGGGTGAGGACTAACCGTCTGGTCTTACGTCAATCCCTGACAACCAGGAATACTGCCTTACGGTCTAACGGGACTGAAAGAATGCCTTGTATATTTCTGAAAATATCCAGAGACAACCAAGAATAACGAGCATGGCGAGATCAGCCAGAAGTAGGATTTTTAGAGGCATGTGAAGTTACCCGACCACAAACAATACTGACCCGATTAACAGTTTAATGGCTCGGTCTACTTCCCCGACCGTTCTAGCCTCTTCAATCTGGTCTGCGGCTATGGTGGTAAACAAGGTGTATTGCTCAGTGCCTACCCCAAAAGCCTCCTGGGCTGCCTTAAGGGTCATAGCCAAAGCGTGTTGCTTTGCTAGGACCAGTGGAGTTATTAGTTGTACAAGCGCACCCATATGTACCCCGATTCCAAATTAATTTAATAAGATGCACTAAGGGAAAGCTGGTTTAACCCCTATAGCCTGCATGTTGGCGCCAACTGACTGCTATAGTTACTATGTCCCTCTAGGCTAGCTTGTCGGTTCACCTTGCATCCTGCAATGGCCCGATATTGCAACTTGGCTGGCTCAAACTCTAACCAGTACCTAGAGAATCCCTTAATGCACCGTATTAAATTAATTCCCGACCTTAAACATTTAATCTTAACTAGTTAAATTAAACAGTTAAGAAATTTCCCGACTACCGATTTTATCCAGGCATTCATTCCAGTTTACATATTATCTCATAGATATCTAGCTAAGTCAAGTAAGCAACTATTGCCCAGGCAGGGATTACCCTGGAGCCCTGGAAATGTTACAGGCAAAGAAAAACCCCTCTCGGTCTCCCGAGAGGGGTCTTAGGGGCCTAATGGTCTAGGCCACGTTGCGGGCGGGCAGGTCGCCTTCCCCAGCCTTGGCCGCCTTGGCAGCGGTCAGCGCGGGATTGACGGCCGGCTTCGCGGCCGGTTCCAGCATCTTACCGAGCTGGAGATTCAGCGCCCGGATCATCTCCGTGACTTCTCCCGCGAGGGCTTCGTCCGTGAATTTCCACAGAGACTTGTTCAGGATGTCCATTTCCGCCTTCAGGCCATCCGGCAACTGCCTGCCGGTATTCTGGCCTCGGGCTCCGCGCGTCTTGTGGGAGTAGGCCGTATTGACCTTGTTGGTCCACGCTTCCGCGTTCGCCTCCTTAGTCGGATTCACGGCATCCACCTTGTCCTCGCCATCGCCATGGGCCTCAAACGAGGACTTGACGCGGCTCTTGTAGTTCCCCCATGAGGGCAGAACTTCCAAGATGGACGCGTCCTTTGCGCCCTTCTCCCCGTACTGCTTGACCAGTATGGTTTTCTCCGCCTCGCGGCAGATGGCCAGAAACCGTTCCTGCGCACCGTTCATGGTGTTACCGGAGATTTTCACAGCCTCCTGCGCGAACTTGAAGAACGTGGGCATGACCTTCTGATCACCCAGCTTGCGGGCCTCCTCGAACTTCTTTTCCACCTTGAGGGCTTCCGGGAGCATCGCGAGAGCCAACGCCTTGACCATGGAAACCGTCTCAATCGGCAGACTGACAGTGTTACGTGCCATATATGCAATTACCTCATGCTTTAAAAGTTAAGCGCCAACCCGCCGACCGGCGGCCTGTAACGCTTAACCCTTATTTTTAAACAACAAGCTAAAGGTAAACTCTAGCTTCCCGGACAGTATGAAGGGTATATATCCCTAAGTCAAGCACCGGCTTCGGATTCTTAACTATTTAATTTAAACAATTAAGCCTGTCCGCTAGTTCTCCAGGGCCTACACTAATTTTTAATAAATGAGAACCATTCTCACACATTGAATATAAGGCCCTATTGGCTGACCAGTTAGACCCTTGGCCTAGGTAGCACCCCTAGGGAGATATCGCCTCCGGGCGTTTCGTACACAGGTTATCCACAGGCTCGCACCATATTGGTGCAGCCAGTTTAAGAGTTATCCACGGATAGAGTGTCAAGTTAAATCTCTATGATATTCCTTACTAAGCTTATAATTTAAATTTATAGGCATAGCTCCTGGAATTGTGGTCTAATGCAGTGTCCTAACTTATATGGAGATTAGCTGTCATGGCAATTAACCCGCCAACCCCGGAGCAAAGGCGCAAAGCCTTTGAGGTGCTGACCATGCACTACGTCAGCCACAATGGCGTTGATCCTTACAACACCGCGGACAAATGGCTCCCATATCACAGCGTGCATAAGCAGGTGCTGCCGGGATCGGAGGCGAAGCCTCCTTATCCTTTCGAGTCCAATTTCCTGAAGTAAACAGTAACTACACATGACAAACACTGTTATCGGAGGCTTCGCCTCCTTACGAACAATAGCTGCATGGGCATTGGTTGTCCTGGCAGTCCTGGCTGCGGCAATTGAGGTCCTAGCAGATAGTGTTGCGGCGGTGGCTGCCGCTCTCCGTTGCAGCCTAGCCATTGCCAGCAAACACATCCACCCGTAACAGCAGTAGCTGGCTACACACTAGCCGCCTAGTCCTTAGCTGGTTAGGCGGCTTTTGTTTGCTAGAATATCTGCCTAGACAGTAGCTGTCTTATACAATAACTAATAGTTCCTGGTTCTGTCCTAGTCAGTAGCTAGGTATAACAATTAATAATTAAGTCAGTGGCTGGATGGGCATATGTTGGCCCACTCACCCCCTCTCTGTCCCCATTACTAACTGAAACAATCAGTAGCTATCGCAGTCAGAGACTGCTTGTCCCGATTACTGACTGGCCTAACACTGTCTGTAGCAATCACTGACTGCGGCAGGCAGCCGGGGGCCGGCGGGGGGCCTGTGGCCTGTATTGGTTATGGGATGGGAGCTAAATCCGCTCAGAAAAGGAGAAAATTCGACCCTAACTAAGAATAACGGCAAGTAGGGTTTAGCCTACGGCAAGTAGGTCAAGTATGGTTGGGGTGGCAAATAGATAACAAGGCTACCGCCGTTTGAGGTGTGTAGCGAATGATAGTGAGCTACCGAGGATTTAACAGGCTGAGAACGAGTGAACTTGTGAGTGAGTGACTGAGAGGCTGGTCGTTAGACCGGCTTCGAGGCGAAGCCTGTATGGAAAAAGAAATAAATCTCATATTACTTATATAGAATATATTAAATACTTAGTAATAAAAGTTAGATAAAAAATATATTTTATTTTTTTGAGAACTTTTTAGAATTTGAGTTGTCTAATACTTCAAAAACTTCGTGATTAGTTACTGAATAAGTAACTGATCCGAAGCGAAGGGTTATCTTAATATAACCCGAGCTGAGAGAAGAGTTTTGAAGTGGTACTCTGACTTTTATACAGAATGAATAAACTAGAACGATTACTAGAACATAGAACTAAAACCCTAGGTAAGATTAAAGAACTCCAGAAGAGAGTAGTCCTCCTAGACCATGAAATAGATTACTTAAAACTTAAAGATGTATTACTACAATCGGATCATGCCTTACTTTTGGAGTCGTCTGAAGATGGAGGACCCGGAGTACGGCCAACGTCTTCTGGACCAGTACAGGCAGTCTCGGGGTATGCCCTCCCTGCCGCTAGCGCCCCTCCGAAGCAAGAAGCAAAAGCCTCGGGGCCTATCTGCCATTCGTGCAGCGCAACGAACTCTCTCTTCAGAACAACCAAATCCCTGAATAACGGTAAGCTAGTACAACTAGTGGTCTGTGATTCGTGTAAGACCGAGCAGATAGCTCAGTAAGAATAAGGAATATATGCCTAAAGAACGATATGGTCAGGGAAGGTCTCTGGCAGATGATGTCCGAGAGATTGGTCGCCACCTAGGACTCAAGAAGCGGAATCCTGCCTCTATGGGTTCCAAGAACTCCAAGAACCGGGAAGCACTAGAAGCCTCCGGAGAGCTGGAGTCTGGTATCGGTGAGCGTCGAGATAACAAGGTACGTAATAAGTAAGGTATATGCCAAATTTTTATGCCAACGTCCTACCTCTTGTAGGCAAACTGTTGGTTGGATGGAACATTGACTTCAGAAACACCACGGGTCTCACAGATAGTGAACGAGACATCTGCGAACAAGCCCTCCGAGAGCACCTCTACTACCACGGAAATTCCGGAATCGGAGTCCTTGGAGGGGAAACCTCTCCCGTCTGTGACAGCACTGGGGGATACCAGGACTCGGCACGCGACAATGTGGAAGCCGGGACAAAGCGGAAACCCGGAAGGCCGCCCAAAGGGTAGTAAGAATCGAATCACCCTCCTGAAGCTCTCCCTAGAGGAGTACCTTCGGGGGGAGGCAGCAGACCATATGGGGGATATTCTCCGTACAGCCATTAAAAAGGCTAAGAAGGGGGATAACCAGATGATCAAGCTGCTACTTGAGTTGCATATGTCTAAGTCCGGGGACGTTGATGACCGGTCTACAGACGATAAGATCACCATCAACATCGGTACTATGGGGGATAAAGAACCCCCTGCTATTAATATTACACCCCAAAAGGAAGACTAAAGATGAAAGGATTTAGTTCAGGCGGTGGTAAGGAGCAGAAGGGTCGCCCAGCCTCCGTATCTACCCCAAAGTCAGTCCCCAGCTATGCTAAGGCTCCGGCCCTAGGCTCTGGTATCGGTAAAATCTCCCCTAATTCCAGCTCACGCGGTAAGAACCAGAAGTAATCTATGCTAAGTTCACTTAGTTTTAGTTTTCAACTGGTATAAGGATAAGTAAACTATGGCTACTAACATCACTGCTATTACTGATACAGTAAATGCCTCAGGCCAGCCCAGTGCTCGTCTGTTCCAAGCTGTATTTAAAGAGGCTATTCCCTTCACATTCATTGGCACTGATGCCACTATTGCGGCTCAGGTAGCTGGTCAGTGTGATGTAACCGTTACTGGTGCAGCTCTTGGTGACTTCGTACTCATCGCTGCGGGTGCAGACAACAATGCACAGCTCGTGACGGCGGCTGTAACTGCGGCTAACACAGTAACTGTGACTACATTTAACGTAGAGGGTACAGATGCGGATACTTCATTCTCCGCCGGTCCTCGGTTCTACGGTGTAGTGCTTAAGCGCAACCCCAATCTCTGGGGCGTATAAGACTATACTGTGATTAACTTCGTAAAAAAGCTCTTGGGTAGGGAAATTCCAGTACCTACCCCGGAAGTTAAGGAGCATCCCCTCATTGTGGCTGCAAGAGAACGAGCCAATGTCCGTAAAAAGGCATTTGGTATCGTGTATGCAGCCGATGGGTCTCCTAAAATTGAGGAGGATTGGGTAGTTAACCTACCTCCTCATATCCGTACCCATGTAGACAATGAGCTTCTGGGTAAGGGTTACAAAATTAATACCGATCCATTCGTTATTTCTAAGATCGAGGGTTAAATTATGCCAGTTCTAGGAACTTCAGCACGTAATGCGGCGTGTAACGCCATTGTAGACCTGATTGACGCGGGTTCCGGAGCTGGTGCTCTAGTGTTTCGCACCTCAGGCTCAGCAGAAGTAGCTACTCTAGCCTTCACTGACCCGGCATTTGGTAACGCCTCCACGGGGGTAGCCACAGCTGCCGCTATTGCCTCCGATACCAGTGCTACTGGTGGTACTACTGACCGAGCTACTTTCGAGGACTCGGATGCTAACGTCGTCCTAACAGCCTCAGTAGGTACCTCTGGAGAGGATATCAACCTTTCTAGCGTATCTATTGGTTCTGGTGATACTGTCTCTGTTTCAAGTCTAACTGTAACAGTTCCGTCAGGTACTCTGTAATAGGTTTAGACCGCTATTATGGCTAAGGTACGTCGCCTCCCGCTCGCCAACTATCCGAACGGTACGCGCCAGTTTGGTCCGTGGACGTTCCCTAACGGGCTGGATGGCTTCGACATCCGCGTAGGCCGTTGCACCACAGCAACTCCGAACATTTGGCCGAACGAGAACACTCGCGTCTCATTTTTGATCGAGTTTAGCTTCGATGGTGGGCAGACCTACTCTCTGCAACAGTCCTGGACCCCACAAGGCGGCGGAATTCGCAGCAAAGGCGGGGTGGAGTTAGCCGAGGAAAAGGTTTCGTGGAGCTTTGAGGTAGCAGATTCGGAAGGCCGCTCGGCGGCCTACGAACCGACTCACGCGAGGGCTACAGTTACAGTTACCGGAGGCCCCATACGTACGTATTGTGATGTGACGGTTAGATAATGGCCTTCCGCAGCTCGGCCAAAGCGAACGCCACCAGCGGCAACGTCACCGCCACCCCTCCGGGTGTGCAGGCGCACGACTACCTCGCGGCAATTCTCAGTCATGATTCTGGCTCAACGACCGGAGCGACCGGCTGGAACCAGATCGACCAACTGAACTACGGACCTGACAACCAGGTTAGCACGCTATTCGACAAGTACGACGCGACGGGCAGCGATTCTTTCCAATTTTCAAGCAACACCAGTTTCGGTATTGGTCTCATCTGCGCCGCGTGGTCGGGTCGCGATAACTCCGCACCCCGTAGCGCGCCGCCAGTGCGCACAGCGGATGGCACCGAGCGCACGAGCCCTATCAGTATCTCGCTTACCGGGATCACGGCTCAGGCGGGCGACGATCTAGCCGTCTTCATGGGAATGGACCAGACGCACGGCGATGCGCGGTGGACGTTCTCGGAAATCACCAACTTCACTGAGCGCCAGGACGGCGTGAACGAAGAATGGGCGAGCGGCATCAACATGCAGACCCGCGACAACGTGAGCGCAGGTGCTACTGGAAGCCTAGCCACCACAGCTACTAGAAGCAGTGGAACAGGACAAGGTGCTTGGTGTGGCTGGGTTATGGCCATTAAAGCATCCGGAGGCGGCGGAAGTACTGTTACTGGTACTGGTGCTGTAACCTTAGACGCCATCTCTGTAAGCGGCACTGGTGTACGAACCTCAAAGGGTTCTGGTTCTGTGAGCATCTCAGCCGCAGAGGTTAGCGGTACCGGTAATGTAACTCGCAAGGGTACAGGAAGTGTACTTCTCTCAGCAGCTGAAGTATCAGGTGCTGGGGCTAGAACCAGCAAGGGCTCAGGCTCTGTATCTCTATCAGCAACAGAGGTGTCGGGTTCTGGGGCTGTAGGTGGAGCACTAAGTGGCTCCGGTTCCGTAGTTATAACCGAAGTCACAGTTAGTGGATCGGGCTCCATAACCAAACTTGCCACGGGAAACGTTCAGATTGCTGACATTCTAGTAGCAGCTTCTGGTGTAGTCAGTAGAATTGCTTCCGGTTCGGTGGTAGTTGAAGCCGTAACCGTAGCCGGATCAGGCACATCCCAAGAGGATGTGTACTCCGGTACTGGTGAGGTAATACTGACTCCAGTCTTAGTAGCAGGTTCCGGAATACGGACATCTACAGGAGCAGGAGACGTAATTCTTGCCGGTGTTCTGGTCTCAGGACAGTCTGAGGGTTTCGCTCTTCCAGGCTACGCAGACCTAATTGTATACGAAATCTCTCCCTCTGGAGAGGTTCAGTGGGTTGACTACATTCCAGTCAAGTACCGATCACCAGACCAGTCTAGGGTTAATCGTTACGATGACTTAGGAGCACTAGGCGTGATGACTCTAGGCTCGGACTCAGGACTAGTTCCTTGGGTTGATTACGTACCCGTACTTATTGTTACAGGGGACGAGAGTAAGGTCTGGAGAACAGACGACGATGGTGGATTCATCCCCCTAATGGAAGTAGACGAGGACTAACTTGGAACTTAACTTTACCTTCCACCCATCCCAGAAGTTGATCTTCGACTCTGCGGCTAGGTTCAAGGTTGTAGCGGCGGGACGTAGGTTTGGTAAGTCATACCTAGCCGCCATGATGATGCTGATGTATGGCATCCAGAGCACCCATAAAGGTGTATCTGGCCGTACCTACAATGTAGACCAGAAGCCCATCTACTACATTGGTCCTACCTTCGAGCAGGCTAAGCGTATTATGTGGGACCTAGTTCAGAACCTAGGTAGACCCCTGATCGCTAAGACACACGAAAACTCAGCTACCATCACCCTTGTTAATGGTCGAAAGATCATTATCAAGGGGTCTGATGATCCAGACTCCCTACGTGGTCTGGGCTATCACTTCGTAGTAATGGACGAGTATGCGTTCATGAAGCCGGATGTGTGGACCAAGATTGTTCGCCCCGCTCTGACTGACGTAGAAGGCCATGCCTTGTTCATCGGTACCCCAGAAGGGGAGAACCACTTCTTTGAACTGTTCATACAAGCCAAGCACGAGGGCCTCCCTACTTGGGAAGCCTGGCAGTTCACCACACTTGATAACCCCACTCTCGACCAAGGGGATGTCCTCTCTGCCAAAAACCAGCTCTCATCTGCTGAGTTTGCTCAGGAATACGAGGCCTCATTCGCTACAGCCAAGGGCTCCGTATTCAACTCAAAGTGGTGGCTATATGCCCCACGGTGCTCCTTTCAAGGGGACACTTACATGGCAGTTGACCTTGCCGGGTTTTCAAACGTAGGTTCCCTTACTCGTAAAGAGCTTAAGATTCGGGATGAATCCGCTATCGCAGTAGTTACAACCGGCCCAGAAGGGTGGTTTGTGGAGGATATCAGACATGGCCAATGGGAAGTACGAAGAGCGGCTCTTGAAATTATGGATGCGTATCGCACGTATCGCCCAATTGGTGTCGGTATTGAAAGAGGCATGGCGAAAAACGCGGTAATGCCTTACCTAGAGGATGAAATGAAGCGGCTCAACTGCTTCTATGTCGTCCAAGAATTAACTCACGGAAACAATAAGAAGGCTGATCGTATTCGATGGGCCTTACAGGGAAGGGCAGAGAAGGGGCGAATTACCCTCAATGAGGATGGGGAGTGGGTCAATAGATTCATTCGACAGGCCTCAGATTTTCCCTCTACCCTAGCCCACGATGACTTACTAGACGCGGTAGCTTACATCGACCAGATGGCAACTACTGTATACATTGATCCCCATAAGCTGATGCTTGAGCAGATGGTTATGGACGACAACATTATCGGGTGGTAATTAGTGGCCATAGATATCCCCCTAGAAGGTAAAGAAGTAGAGAGTACGGCTGACCAAGCTCGCCGTATTGAACTAGCTCAGTGGGTCATGGAGCACGTCCAAGAGTGGCGTAGAGTCCGTGATTCTAACTTCCAAAAGAAGTGGGCAGAATACTATCGCCTATGGCGTGGTTTCTGGGACCCAGCAGATCGTAATAAGGAATCTGAGCGTTCCCGTCTAATTGCCCCTGCCCTCCAACAGGCAGTTGAAATGACTGTGGCTGAGATGGAAGAAGCTACCTTCGGTAGGGATATGTGGCTGGATATCGTAGACGACTATGCCGACGAAGAGAAAGAGGACATGGAGATTCTCCGTGACCTACTCATCGAGGAAATTGATTGTCACGGTACCAAGGCTGCTGTCTCTGAGTCCTACCTGAATGGTGCCCTTCTAGGTACCGGTATTGGTAAGATCATGATTGGTCGTGACCCATCAGGTAACTTTAAGTGTTGGCTGGTTCCTGTATCTCCTACCAAGTTCGTCATTGATCCTGTAGCCAAGGGTGTTGATGATGCCCTAGGCATGGCTCATGAACTCAATGCTCCCAAGCATAAGGTCATTGAGAAGATGAAGTCTGGGGTGTATTACAACACAGCCCTAGGAGACTGGCAGGGAACTACTGGTGGTTTTAATGTTAATGGTGAGGTTACAGGTACCCTAGACAATGAGGGTGCTGTATTCATTACAGAATACCACGGCCTAGTACCTACTCGCCTGCTTGATCCAGAAGAATACAAGAAGGACTTTGATCGTCGCATCCTAACGGATGATGAGGGTCGTATTGAGGTTGAGGCTGAAGACCTATCCGAGGCTATCGTTACTATTGCTAACGAGGGAGTCCTCCTACGTGCCATCCCTAATCCCTATGAGACAGAGTATGGCCAGACGGATCGAGCCTTCGTTGCGTATCCTCACGAGACCGTGCCAGATCAGTTCTGGGGTCGAGGAGTATCTGAGAAAGGATACAACCCTCAAAAGGCCCTTGACGCCGAGCTACGTGCCAGAATCGACGCCCTTGGCCTGCTCACTTACCCGGTCATGGGAGTTGATGCTACCAGAATTCCAAGAGGCATGGACTTCCGTATCAAACCCGGAAAGACCATCCTTACACAGGGACGACCAAGTGAAATTCTAGAGCCTATCGTATTCGGTAACCTAAACCCAGCCACCTTCCAGCAGTCTAGTGATCTAGAACGGATGGTACAGATGGGCACGGGTGCTATGGATTCCGCCATCCCTCTCGACGAGAACCGTCGTAATGAGACCTCTGGTGGTATGTCCATGATGCAGTCTGGCTTCGTTAAGCGAGCCAAACGTACCATGCAGAATGTGGAGCGACTCTTCCTAGGCCCTATGGTCAAGAAGATGCTCAACCGCTACTGCCAGTTCGATCCAGAACGATTCCCTCAGGACTTCAAGTTCCGAGTATTCGCCTCTATGGGCATTATGGCCCGTGAGGTAGAGCAGTCTATCTACATTCAGCTACTCTCAATTCTAGGCCCAGAGGACCCCATTAAGCCTCAGATCGTTAAGGCTATCGTGGAGAACTCTTCTGCTGGCAAGCGTAGCTCACTAGTAGCAGCCCTCGAGGCTGCGGCCCAGCCGAACCCAGAAGCTGAGCAGATGCAGCAGATGATCCAGCAGCTCCAGTTCGAGAATGCCCAGCTAGAGAATGACAAGCTACAGGCAGAGATTGCCCTCAAGCTTGCTCAGGCCGAGGCTGCTCGTGCCACTGCCGAGTACACGGGGGTCAAGTCAAATCTTGAGGATGAGAAGATTGAGATTATGGCTGCCCAGACCGTCATCGCTAACAAGAAGATCGACAAGGATACTGAGGTTAAGCGAGAGCAGGGTATGAGGGAAGATTTCAATAAGGGCGAGGACCGTAAGCAGAAGTCCCAGTCCGATGATAAGAAGTTCAAAGCACAATCACAGAAACAGAAGGCAAAACCTAAGAAATAAATATGGATGCTGTAACACTCAAGGCCCTCGAAAATCTCAATGAGATGATCCACACAAAGGGCTGGGATGTACTGGAAGAGGATATTAAGGAGAAGATCGAAGAACTTAAGGAGAGTGTACTCCAGACGGATGTAACCGGAGACCTCCTAAAGATCGCACAAGGACGCATTCTTGCGTACCGAGAAATTCTATCTCTACCCATAATTGTTGAGAAGGCACTCGCTCCAGAAGAGCCAGAAGAATATGATCCTGTTTGATTTCGAGTGTCCTAAATGTCTCGCTGTTTTTGAAGAATTGGTCAACAAAGAGAAACTGACACACGACTGCCCTGAATGTGGTTCTGAGGCTACTCGTATAATTTCAGGTACTCGCATTGACCCCAAACTAGGCCTTAGCTCGGATTATCCGACTATGGCTGACAAGTGGGAACGTAAAGTACGAGCCCACCACAAGTCCGAGGATTGGGATTAAAACTATCCCGGCCTATAACCCCTTCTCCGAAGGCAGGCCGTTTACCTCTACAACCAGCATTCCGCTGGCAGAGACTAAGATAAGGAGAACACAAAATGTCTAATGCAAACATGCAGACCGATGATGATCTAGAAGGCAACCTACTTCCGGAAAAGTATAAAGGTAAGTCCGCAGCTGAAATTGCTAAAATGCATATGGAAGCTGAGGCAGAAAAGTCCCGCCTAGGTAACGAAGTGGGTACTCTCCGGCAGATGGCTGATAGATTTCTCGGGCTAGAACAGGAACGCATCAAAGGCACAAACCGCGTGGAGCGGAAGCCGATCACTGCCGATGATCTTCTAACTGATCCTGATGAGGCAATTGAACGAGCTATTGAGGAACATCCCGTAGTACAGAAACTACGCTCAGAAGTGGCTACTGCTAGAGTTTCAGCAGCTCAGGCCTCTTTTGAACGAGAGTATCCGGACTATGAGAAAGACCTCAACAACTCAGAATTTGTTGATTGGGTGAAGAGGAACAAGGTCCGATCAGCTCTAGGTGCAGCAGCTAACGAAGGAAATTACGACGCTGCTAGCTCACTATGGAGCCTATGGGACGAGCATCAGTCAGATGTGAAGGAAGCTAAGACCCAGAAGGAAAGCCTTCGTAAGCAGCAGGAAAAGCTCGGGACCTTAGAAGGAGGCGGATCAACTGGACTAGAATCTGACAAGATTTATAGCCGGTCTGATTTCCAAGCTCTCCATCTCAAGGCCCTCAGTGGTGATCCAATTGCTAAGGCTAAGTGGAATGATCCAACCTTCCAGGCCGAGCGCCTTAAGGCTTACGCAGACAAGCGGGTGAAATAACTTATGTATTAGTATTCTATTTGAGGTAATTTAATATGGCAACAGCCTTTGGTTCAAACCACGTAATCCTAGCCGAAGTCGGTGATTTCGTCCCGGAAATGTGGTCAGATGAAATTCTAGCTGCGTTCAAGACTAACCTTGTTGCGGCTAACTTGGTAACTAACCTAGACTTCGTAGGCAAGAAGGGTGACGTAATGCACATCCCCTCACCGACTCGTGGCGCTGCTAGCGCGAAGGTCGCTGAGAACGTCGTTACCCTGATCCCCAACAGCTCAACCACGGTCAACGTAACTGTCGATCAGTGGTGGGAGTATTCACGCCTCATTGAGGATATCGTGAAGGTTCAGGCTCTCCCCTCCCTCCGTAAGTTCTACACCGACGATGCTGGCTATGCTCTCGCCAAGAAGATCGACTCCTATGTGCACGCGCTAGCTGCGACCCTACAGGGTGGTACTGCGTATTCCAAGGCCAAGGTCAACAACAGCGGTGCGCTGGCTGACTGGGACCCAACCGCCAACGCTAACGCTGGTAACGCTGCGGCCCTGACTGACGAGTTTATCCGCCGGCTCATCGAGCTTCTGGATAACGCTGATGTCCCCGGTCGTGGGCGTGCTTTCGTAATCCCGCCTGTCGAGAAGCGCAAGCTGCTTGGCCTGAGCCGGTTTACTGAGCAGGCGTTTACTGGTGAGACTGGTTCTGGCAACCCAATCCGCAATGGCCTGATTGGTGACCTGTACGGCGTACCCGTATACGTGTCTACCAACTGCCCAACCATTGCTGACACGGGTACTGCTACCGACCAGATCGTAGGTCTCTTCATCCACGAGTCAGCCCTTGCGCTGGCTACCCAGATGAAGCCCCGCCTACAGACCCAGTATAAGCTGGAGTGGCTGGCTGACCTCATGGTTGCGGACACCATCTTCGGTGGTGCTGAACTCCGTGACAATGCGGGTGTAGCGTTCGTGGTTCCCTCAACCTAATAACGGTTGAGTAACAAACTCTTCCGGGAGGGAGTATAACTCTCCCGGACTTATTCTTAAATCTGAGGACACTTAATGTCTAAGACATACCTTCAACTTGTAAATGAAGTTCTTAAACGAGTTCGGGAACCTCAGGTTGGTACTGTTAGTGCTAACACCTACTCTACCCTCATCGCGTCGTTCATAAATGATGCTAAGGCTCAAGTAGAGGATAGTTGGGAGTGGGCTGCTCTACGGACGCCTACCCAACTCTCATTAGTGCCAGGCACTTATACCTACGATCTATCTAATGGTAGCATCAGCTCAGCTGTGCTGAATGATCGTTCTGTTCTTATGTATGACCCAAACTGTCACCGAGGACTCGCGTGGGATGTCACTACAGACAACCCTACCACTATCACCGAACGCAGTCTGGAGTACGTAGAGCATATGTACAATATTGACAGTAATCATCCAGACATCTCTATCCCTCAGTTCTACGCTGTGGACTATAGCGCCGGTACTCCTGCCATTCGACTTTACGAGAAGCCGAGTGAAGTGAGGACTTGGCGCTTTATTTTTAAGCGTCCTCAGAGTGACCTGTCTGCTGACTTCGACGAATTATATGTTCCTTGGAGACCTGTTGTTCTTCTGGCCACTAACTATGCCCTTAATGAAAAGGGAGAGGAAGTTGGTACTCCTGGAACAATTGCTGAACAGCGATACCTAGCTGCTCTCCATGATGCTATCTCTATAGATTCTCGTAGGACTCAGAACGCCTACCCAGTATTTACAGCGGACTAATATGCCTATAGCTCCGAGATCAGGTGCCCCTATGGTACCAATCCCCCTTGTTAGCCCCGGCTTTCAGGGACTCAATAAGCAGGCGGATGCGGCTGTTCTTGATCCCTCTTGGGCCACAGAGGCGCTCAATGCTGTCTTCGATTCTAATGGTAGGCTGGCTGCTAGAAAGGGATTCTCTCCACTAACTGCTCCAGCTATCACCGGTACTCCACGTATTGAGCAGATTTTTGAGTATAGGACCAGTGATGGAGATACAGAGATTATCGTAGCTGGGGATGATAATAAGGTATATAAAACTACTGATACCCCTGACGATATCACTGGTACGGCAACCATCACCGCCGGAGGTAATTGGCAGTTCGTTAACTTTAATGACAAGCTAATAGGCTTCCAGCACGGCGAGCAACCAATCATCTATACAGGCACCTCTTTTGCGGATATTACTGCCACCGGGGGCACTGCTCCTAAAGGTAACTGCGGCATGTCATTCGCAGGACGGTTGTGGGGAATATCGGAAGATGGGCAGGTTCTACAAGCGTCTGCCCTATTAGATGAGACCGAATGGAATACTTCAAACGGAGCAGCGGAATTTGATTTTACCTCTGTATGGCCTAACGGGGTAGACATATGTACTGCCATCAAGGTCTATAACGGACGTATTATTGTATTTGGCACCAATACCATACTATTCCTAACAGACGGTCAGGGCTCTGCTTTAGGCGTTGACCCGGATCAGTTGTACGTAGAGGACTGGATCGGCTCTATCGGATGTATCGCCAGAGACTCTGTACAAGAAGTAGAAGGGCAGGACCTACTATTCCTATCCGCTGCTGGTATTCAGTCCCTTTCTAAGCTCATTCAAGAACGTGCCAACCCTATCGAGAATATCACTAAGAATGTACGAGACTACTTCCTAGAGGCGGTCATAGCTGAGGATATGGATTATGTTCGTTCCGTGTATTCTCCGGAGAATGGCTTCTACCTAATCTCGTTTCCCACATCCAACAAGACGTTCTGCTTTGATACGGACGGCAAGCTACAGGACGGCAGTCTACGAGTTACAGACTGGCACTTCCCCGCTACGGCCATGTGCCGCACAGAGGACGGGGACCTACTTCTAGGTCACACAGGCTCTCCTGGTATTGTGGGGGTATATAATGGATATCTGGATGCGTCAGATACCTATACCTTTACTTATCACTCGCCTTGGCTTGATCTGGGAGAGGACTTTGCAGCCTACCTTAAGATCATTAAGAATATCTCCGCCATTGTATTCACCGGGGCCAATACTTCCCTACTGTTCAAATGGGCTATTGACTTCGAGGATACCTTCCGTACCTCTGTAGCCGCCATTGAGGCAGGTTCTGGGACGCTCTCTGAGTGGGGAGAGATGGAGTGGGGAGAAGGGGAGTGGTCAGGTGGAGCCATAGCTCTGAATAAAATCAACACTCAGGCATACGGCACAGGCCAGTATTACAGAATAGGGCTTCAGCTTGAGGTCCCTAACGCGGCCTTCTCGGCCCAACAAATCAACTTATTTACTAAGCTCGGCAGGTTAGCACAATGAGCAATTACGTAGTTACTACAGACTTCGCAGCAAAGGATGCCCTTACTACTGGCAATCCCCTAAAGAAGGCAAAGGGCACAGAACTAGACACCGAGCTAGACAATATTGCCACCGCTATTTCGACTAAAGAGGACCTTGCAAACAAGGGAACCAATAACGGATACGCGGGACTAGATGGTAGTGGTAAGGTTCTAGTAGCCAGTCTCCCGTCCGCCACGGACTCTGCCATTGGAGCAGTAGAGTTAGCTACTACCACAGAAGCTAACACAGGCACAGATACCAATAGGGCTGTAACTCCAGCTGGAGTTAAGGCTGCTATTGATGGTTATGCCGCAGGTCTATTTCCTACTAAGGCGGGTTCCGGCGCCACAGGAACGTGGAGTATCAGTGTGTCAGGTAGTGCTGCTAGTGCGACCACGGCAGGAGACGCAGATACCGTAGATGGCCAACATGCAGCTGCTTTTGCGGCCGCAAGCCACTCTCATGCAGGCTCTGCTATTACTTCGGGCACTGTTAGTGCCAGCTATCTTCCTAAGATAGGAAGCCTAAGCGGTATTACTATAGCATCTGATCCGGGTGGGACTCCTTCTGGGTCTGCCGGAGATATGTTCTTCTACTATTAAGTTATGGCTAGTCGTACAATCATATCAGATAGTGGTGGCACAGAGCGCGTAGTTAAGCGCTGGGGTATTGTTGATTCTGGCGGAACCACTAGGATGGCCAAGAGAGTCTTTATTGTGGACTCCGGTGGCACTGCGCGCCAGATTTTCTCGTCTGGCATCTTGGTGACGAGTGGCGTTTCCGGCACATCCAGTGGTCGTGTGGGGTATCAATTCGGCGGGTACGGCAGCATGTCCCCGACCACCGCCACGGACGGCAAGACGGTGATTGGCCTTCATGAGGAGGGCGCAGTCCTGTATCTCACCGTCAGCGGATTCGCCGAAGACCCTGGCGCGAGCGGGTGGGCCGCCACACTCACCGTGAACGGGGTATTCCAGTACTTCATGAACAGCCCGGACAACTACGCCTACGACGAAGGGTCAGGTCAGGCGCAGTGGCTGTGGTTCGGCACCGCCGGCCTCGCCAACGGCTTCGCCTTTACGGCCGTGGTCGCGTGAGCACGCTTTACTAATCATTTAACTTGGCGGTAAATTCATGAGATTGTTAACTATCTTGAATGTTGAACGACAATTCCTAGAGAAAGCAGTAAACGACGCTAAACAGGAAGTGGAAAGAGCTACTGGGCTCCTAGAAGGATCAACAGCCATCCTCATCGCTGCTACCGCAGCACTTGATGCCTTCGATCAGGCTATCAAAGGCCTTCCCTCTGAGTATATTCCACGAAAAACCACAGAAGCTCTCAACAAGAAGTCAGGTTAAAGTGGAAGATAGAGTGAGAGATTTGGAGCTATCCGTGGCAGTCATTAAGTCAGAAATGTCTGCTCTAAAGGATGCTGTAGAAAAGAACACAGAGGCTCAACAGCAGGTTGCTCTAGCCTTAGCGGGATTTAAAGGAGGTAAGGCTGTCCTACTATCAGTAGGTATAGCCGTATTCTCCGTAATAGGTTTGCTAGTTTCTTGGCTCAAGGGATCATAATATATGAGCTTATTTAAAAAGATTAAGAAAGGCCTAAAGAAGGTTGCTGGCGTAGCCCTTCCGGCCGTAGGCACGATGCTAGGTGGACCTGTGGGAGGCCTAATTGGTAAGGTAGGAGCAGGGCTGCTCACTGGTAGTAATGCTAAGAGTAATGCCGCTGATGCTGGCCAGTATGCTCAACAGGCAGCGTTCACCCCTACCGGAATATCTATGCCGGGGCTAGGTGTTGGATACGACGCTGCGGGTAATTACCAAGGACAAATCACTAACCCCATGAACCAGATGAATGCCCAATCCATGATCGGGGCATCCAACACTCTCTGGGGTAATTATCTAGGTGCAGGTAACCCACTAGCTCAGCTTCAGGGGGCCTACGGCCAGAGTATGCAAGGCCTGAACGGGCTGCCCGGAATGGGCGGGGTTAATGCCTTAGGTAGCAACTATCAGGCTCAGACTCAAGGTATTATGGGCCAGCTAGGTCAGCTAGGTAGTACCCTACAGGGCCAACAGTTTGGTGATGCAGCTAACTCGATCCTAGGCTCATTAGGCTCTTTTGATCCCAACCAGCTAGCCGGGAGCTATGCAGACAATCTCCGGCAGATGGCCCGTCCGGGGGAGCAGAATGCAGCTAATGCCCTTGCCCAGCGACTATTCAACACAGGTCGTCTGGGCTCCACAGGGGGTCAGCGGATGATGGGTGAGATGGCTAACCAGATGGAACAGGCCGATATCGCCCGTACAGTAGCAGGCCAGCAGCTAGCAGGACAGGAGCAGTCACGTCTAGGTGGACTAGCAGGGAATCTCTCTGGAGTTCAGCAAGGCCTTACAGGGGCTATGGCAGGTCTTCTAGGTCAGCAGGCAGGTATTGGTAATCAAGCTCTAGGTATGGCAGCCACCCTACAGGGACAGGACTACAACCAGATGTCCTCGACCACTAACCAGCGCTTCCAGAACGCCATGCAGCTATTCGGGGCAGGTAATACCCAACAGAACCAGAGTATGCAGGGAGCCTTCCAAGCCATGGGCCTCGGCACCTCTATGGGTAATATGGATGTCCAGAATATGCTTCAGGCAATGCAGCTTTCTGGCCAGCTATCCTCAGCTAGGTCTGGTGCAAACGCCAATGCCTACATGCCCCAGCTTCAGGCTAATGTTGCCCAGAATGATACCAATGCCTCTAACATGCAAGGTATTCTAGGGGCACTCGGTGGGTTATTCCAGAATCCTTCTGGGGCTACTCCGGGAATAACTGATCCTAGTATTAGACAACAGTTGGGACAGCTTAACTTCACTGACTACAATACCGCCACTAATATGGCATACAGTGCGCCTACTATTAATCCATTCCGGGCAGCCCAGTTAGGCAACCTAAAGCTCTCATAAAGAGATTAAACATGGCAGAACCAAGTAAGTTTTCAGGTCTAATGCAGCAGATGGGAATCTTCTCCCCAACGGAGAAGTCCGCTATGCAGTATGCTCAGCAGCTTGAGCAGCTTAAGATGCAGCAGACTAATGCTCAAATTGCTCAAGGCAGCTCAGCTAGATATGGTCTGTTTGGTGGTCCTGTAGAGCAGGCCCAACGACAGCAGATGGGCGCTACTCCTGGACAGCTTAAGATTCCCGACCTCCCTGCCCCCCAAGATACTTCTCAGCAGGAGCAGATCATGGCGGGCTCTGTGTCTGGGGCGGGTTCGTACTCGTCTCAGCTATACAACGCTTCTCAGCAGTTCCTCCGTATGGGGGATACCCAGCGAGCACATATGGCTTATGTAGCGGCCATGGAGGCCTCTCAGCAGGAAGCAGAAGAGAAGCGCAAGTCCGAGGAGGCTATGCGTAATGAGGCTCAGGCAGGTAACCCAGGTAACCCCTTTACTGTAGGTGTATCCGGAACGCCTACGGGGCGTCAGCAGATGCGGGACGTTAAGGACAAGTATGGTCGTGTTATCGGTCAAGAGGCTGTGGGTCCTTCTTACGAGATTGGTAAGAATGAGACAAACGTCAATGTAGGTGGACTACTAACTGAGCAGCAGACTGGTGCCCAGGTTCTGGACGCCAACAAGCAGATTCGTTCCGCCGCTGACTTCATTAATAGCTCTAAGCAGTATCTAGGAGATGTTGCCAAGGGTGGTGTAGGTGGTGCTGCTGGTTCTGTGGTCAAGGGTCTCTCAGAGGCGTTTGACACCGCCAAGTACGCCCTGCGTGCATTCAAGCCCGACGCCAACTATTTCAATGAAACAGATACCCGCTTCGAGGACTTATCTAAGAAGACGGGGCTAGCTAAGGCTACCATCATTGGTATGGCTTACACCCTTGCTGCCTCTCACTCTCAGGATGGTCGTATCTCAGATGCTGACTTTAAGTATGCTATGGATGAGCTGGGTGGTAATACCTCCAGCCCAGAGAAGGCTCGCGCCGTTATGTTGCGTGCTGTAGCTAACCTACGCAAGCGTATTGATAGGCTCTATGATTACCCCGACAGCGATGCTGTACGGATCGGAATTGAGCCAAACTATAAGCGATTCGTCGGTGAGTACGATAAGGTATTCCCAGCGGATACCTTTAAGGATGTTGAGTCTACCCTGACGGATACTGGTGGAGTTCCGGAACTAGTTAAGGGTGAAGATGGTGTTTGGAGAGTCCTAAAGAAGTAACTATGGCTGAAGTATTCCCTATCGAGATTGATGGCCAAGTAGTCCAAGTAGAGGCAGATGATCCTCAGCAGGCGTATAAGTATGCTGAGTCTGTAGCTCGTCGTGGAGCCAACATTCAGGGCTCAGGTCATGAGTACCTGACTAAGCCTGATGGATCATTCCAGACTACTCCTGATGGTGGTCTAGTACAGGACCCTCGTACAGCTGCCTCCAAGATTGATGCTGCTCGCAGAGTAGACACTATAACCAACCCAAAGAAAGTCATCCCTGCTGCTGCTGAGTTAGTTGGAGACATGGCCGGCTCTATTGGGGGTGCCCTAGTTGGTGCTCCAGCCGGCCCTGGCGCCGGTGCATTATCTGTTGGCGGTGGCACGACCGGTGCAGGAGCAGGTCGTCTCATTGGTGAGCTGGCCGTAGGTACGCCTAAGGAAGAGGCCATTCAGGTAGCCAAGGAATCTGCCCTGTGGTCAGCCGCAGGAGGGGGTTTCTTTGAGCTTGCTCGTCTAGGTAGAGGGTGGTTCCGAGGATTCAGTCCTGCCCTTAAGCCTTCTGAAATCAGTATGCTAAAGGAGCTGCGCCCGGAATACGAGGACGTAGCCCGTCGTATGGGTACCGATCCAAGGGCGGATCAGCTAAGAGACTGGAAAGTTGTTGGTCAAGACCAAGACCCAGAACAAGTTAACCTAGCCAGAAAGATAGGGGATTCGTTAATCCATCCCACAAACCAGGACTCAGAAGCTCGTAGAGCGGCCGGTGACTGGGAGGCTGTCTATAGATACCTAAACCCTTCCCCTGCGGAAGGTCCTAGCTACATGGCTGATCCAGGTCAGGCTATGCAGGACGCATTCCGACAGGAGTACCAGAATAAGATTGGTAGTGCGGAAGGTGAGTTAGTGCGGCAGCAGAAAATCAGTGAGGTAGTAGCTGGACAGATCAAGGGTACCCCAGACACTATTCCTATCGGTATGCAGGCAGCTATCGCTCTTGAGGAAATGGCTACTAAGGGTAAGGCTGAGGTAGACGGTCTGTATGATAACTACCGCAGACTGATTGGGCAGAAGAACAAGCTTCTACCTGAATCAGATACCTTCGTGGGAATCCCTGATTGGATTAAAAAGTACGCTTCCGATATCCACAGATTGGCCAACGACGACGGTCTTACTGAATCTCAGAGGCGCTCCTTTGCACACATTGCGGGATCACTGTTTAATACTAAGCCAATCAAGAAAACTGTAACAGAGGCTAATCCTGACGGGTGGATGCTTGGTGCTCCTAAGACTATTACTAAGACTACTACTAAGGAACGAGAAGTAGACCTAGCAGCCCTAGATGATGCTATCATTCAGCAGGGACACCTAGTAAGTAGAATGAAGAGTGCCTATGATCCAGGTACATCGCTGTCCCGCGAGACGGACCTCTTAGAGGCCCTGAAGCAATGGAGAGCCCAGGCCTCTACCTTGCTACCCCAAGAGACCCAGGCCGCCCATAATGCGGCCCAGGAGGCCTACGGGGCCTATTCAGACAAGTTCAAGAATGGTCTAGTAGGTAGCCTTCTGTCATATGACCGGGATGGCAATATTCGCCTAGCCGACCCAACTAAGCTCATCACCCTATTCAATAACGGTAATATTGGTGATGTGGCGCAGGTCGCTAAGCTGGCTAACCTAAACCCAACCCTTAAGTCAGAGCTGCGTAAACTTGCCTTCGCCCATTACCGGGATAAGGTTATGGCTGATGGGGTCACTATTGACCTCAAGAAGCATACTCAATATATGCGTCCCTTTGGCGAGGGCGGATACCGAGAACTTACCCAGGGCTTCTTTGATCCTAAGGATTGGAAGCTCATTGAGACTGCGGGCGGCTACGCTAAGGCGGTAGTAGAGAAGGAGAAGAACCTTAAGAAGCTAACCCAAGAATGGAACGAAGCTTTTGGAGGCAGGTTCTCCAATGTGGATGACCTCTCTCCCCAGCGCCTAGTTACGATGGCGTTTACGACTGAGGGAGCCCACAAAGCCATGGACCCACAGCACATCCAGTACGCCATGCATCTGCTTAAGAAATATGACGAGGCAGCGGTGCCCGCCTACCAGGACGCTGTGCGCCAAAAGGTTGTGGATATGGTCAAGGATCAACAGACAGGGGAGCTTAACCTATCTACCCTGAATAAGATTCTAAATCGTAGTGGTGGTACAGGTAAGAACCTTGGAGTCATTCTAGGTAATGATTATGTGGATAAGCTGCGCAATGTAGTCGGCTACTTAGAGCGATCCAACATCCGTCGTATCCTTCCAGGTCCTACCAGCACAGCCGGAGCCTCGGTATTTGAGAATCTCCGTAAGGGTATCCTCGGCCCTCTTAGTCATGAGTCCACTATCGCAGGACTGGCGGGTGGTTATCGTAAGGCGGCCATCCAGCGAGCTGTATATGAGGCCCTAACTAACCCGGATGCACTGAAGAGTATGGAAGGGTTCTACAAACGACTAGGTATTGGTATCGGGGCAGCAGGCTCTACTGCCCTAGTCCTGAAACCAGAAGATGAGGTAGAAAGTGACTAATGATCTGTATGAACGCCTCGTTCGATCCGAGGGATGGAAAAACAAACCCTACACAGACACCGTAGGTAAGCTTACTATTGGTGTTGGGTTTAACCTCACAGATGTAGGTCTCTATGATAACGAGATCGAGTTTATCCTTAAGAATAGGATAAAGCTTGTCAGGGAGTACCTACAGACTGTCCCCATATACTTAGGCCTTGATCCTGTCAGGCAGGGAGTCCTTGAGGACATGTGCTTTAACTTGGGTCCTGAGCCCTTCGATGGTGATGGATTTAAGGATTGGCCTATCTTCATGTCACAGCTCCAGAAGAAAGATTGGAAGGGAGCAGCTACTAATATGCGCTCTACGAAGTGGGCTAAGCAGGTAGGCAATAGAGCCAAGAAATTAGCACGCATCATGGAGACGGGGATTGATGAGGTCTAAGAAATCCCTTATTAATCAGGTTCGAGGTATCTGGAATGAGTACAATAAAATCTACTTTAAAGGACAGCTATCAGAACCAACTTTCCGAATTACTAGAGCCACTAAGTATTACGGGGATTTCTGTGTCACCGAATCATCGGCTAGACCAACCCTACGTATATCAAATAGGACAAACAGTAATCCACAGTTGCTCCGGGACACCGTACTACATGAGATGGTCCACCAGTTCTTCTGGGAGTCTGGATTCCCTGATTGGGATGCTCACGGAGATAGTTTTAAACAATTTGGACGACGAATCGGAATAGAGGTATAAGAATATGAGAAAGTTAATTGTAAGCCTAGTCGCTGCGTCGGTACTTGCTACCGGCTGTGCGTCTCTAGGTAATCAGACTGAGACGTTAGTAGTGCAGTATGCGGTGCTGAAGGTAACTGAAGATAAGCCAGCTACGGCTGCGAAAGTCATTGAGATTGCTAATGATGCTAAGACTTTTTTTGACGTAGAGTTCGTATCTGTAGCTAATGTAAAGGCTGCGATACTTAAGCGCATTAGTAAGCTGGACCTTGATGCTGCGGATACTCTCCTAGCCAATGCGCTAGTAGATGCTGTAGCAGCTGATCTAGAGGGCAAGGTAGGTGCAGGCCTAATCTCCCCAGAAGCTAAGATCAGAGTCAATAAGGTACTTGATGCCGTAATTACTGCGGCTAGCCTATCGCTGTAATCCTATGTTCGTATCTGACTTAGTAGTAACAGATGGTACCCCAAACAAGTGGACTCTTCTTGAGCCTCTTGTGTGGGATGATGGAGCCCTGCGGGTAGAAGTACCTGTGGGGTTTGTTACTGACCTAGCCAGTGTACCTAAGTTCCTCAAGGGTCTTCTTAATGTTAATGGTAAGTCTAGAAAGCCTGCCGTACTACATGATTACCTCTATCGGGCTAAGGTACTACCACGAGCAGAGGCCGATGCCTTGTTTAGACAAGCACTTAAGGTGGAAGGTATTAATGGTATAACCAGAAATATCTACTACCTAGGTGTACGACTAGGAGGCCGAAGGCCCTACAAACGTTAAGCTAGAAATCCTATAGGCAAATAAAAACCCCCCAGAGCCCTAAAGCCCTGGGGGGTTTCTTTTTGTCTTTAACTTTTTAAATTAAAGAGGTTTCTCTACTCCATCAGTATCAATGAACGTCTTATAACCCTGCTCTCTCATAGCCTGCTTCAGCATATCCTGAATGGAGGTTTCTGAGATCGTATGACCGAGGAGTTTATACTCCTTCTTGTTCTTCTTTTTGTTTTCCAACTCTAATAATCTTCTTAGCTGTACCTTTGAACCAGTGACCGCAACCCTGACAATTTAACCGCTGTGTGAGTAGTGTTCTAGATCGGAGGAAGCCTCGTTTCTGAACATGCTTAGAGCCGCATGCAGGACAATTAGCCCCTCCTTGTTCCGCATCTCCCAGATACGGATGGGTCTTAATGTAGGGTCTAAGCTTTGTATATAGTCGTTCCAGAAGGCGAACGTCTTGCTTATTGTACCGCTCCATGACCCGTTGATCTGACTCAATTCCTTCCATTGCTCCGACCCATGTATCGAAGCCGGCTGTCTGTCCTTTAGCTCCAAGGCCTAGGTGCCTTGCAACGTAAGCCAGCTTACCACTAGGGTAACCAAGGCGGCGGCAAGTAGTATACAGGTCAATGGATGGGGAAGGGGGGATCGGGGGGAGTCCCAGTGCAAGGACTTCACCATGGATTTTAGGTAGGTCAAATTTATTCCCATTATAAGTTACAACAGCATCAGCTTCTGACAGGAGGGCATGGAGCTGAGGGATCATAGCATTCCCATCAACCTGACGGTACTCGCTCCATTCCGCAGCGAAATAAATACCCTTTTCTTTATACCACTTAGCAGCCCAGCACAGAATACGGCCCGGCTGGATTAACTGATTAAGCCCTACGTTCTGCTTAAACAGTCCCCAGACATACGCCATGTTAGGGGCTGTCTCAATATCTAGTAAGAGAATCTTAGGCAAGATTCCCCCATTGCTCCGCCATGGCGTCTGCAAACCCCTCAAATGTTATACTTCTTTTCATTCCTCTATCCGGACTAGGAGGTAGATTATACCACTTAGGTATTCGCCTACCTGACTTAGTTGTATGGAACTCTCCTTTGTCTACTATATTGGTTGGTTGCAGGAGGGGCAGATTCTTAAGCCACAGGCACGTTGATTTACTTGCACTGTGTCCAAATTGCCACGGGTGGACGATTTGATCTGGTTTTCTAACATGACGCGATAGAACACCGATGGGGTTTTCAATAGCGATTCTATCAATCGGCGCGTCCAATAATCGTCTGACGAACTCAATTGCATCCGCCTGTTCCTTTACTTTGTTCTTGAACCATCGAGCACCGCTATTAGCAAGGTGGGTACAAGGAGGATGAAAGATGCCAATATCCCACCCATCATCCAAATGCTTAAGGACATCGTCGCGGATATGCCAGTCACTAGCAGGCTCAGCATGAATAAGATCACAAGAATAAGCATCGTGTCCTCTTGATCGGAACGCTTCCCTGACCACTCCGGAGAACTCACATCCCACCAACACTTTCAATTAGTTCAACACCGGCCTCTTCAAATAAGGCTCTTGTAGTTTTAATAGACTCTCCCCAACGCCCCTCTAGTTCTTTAGTGGCTACAGGAGCTACCACCCTAATAATACCGGACTGTATTACCTGCAGGGCACAGGCC
>Ga0315910_10000359_pt1 | contig 46807 bp, 34 predicted proteins | sample EdamamesoilMG_FD_204470 | JGI IMG/M metagenome (GOLD analysis project Ga0315910, IMG submission 204470) | Garden soil microbial communities collected in Santa Monica, California, United States - Edamame soil | ecosystem: Environmental > Terrestrial > Soil > Garden | place: USA: California... | reverse complement strand
CGACCAGCTTCAGCGGCCGCGCGGCGCGCTCGTGGTCGCGCGCGATCTCCGACTTCAGCTCGGGATCGGTCGCGCTGTCGAGCGCGAGGTCGAGGAGATGGAGCGCCTGCGTGAAGTCGCCGGCGGCCATCAGCGCGCGCGACTGCTCCAGCAGCGCCCGGCCGCTCTCGTCGGCGACCGAGCGCTTCGCGGGCGCGACGCCGTCGCGCTGGCCGTCGCGCTGGGCGTCGCGCTTGCCCGCGCGCGCGCCGTCCGTTCCCGCCTCCAGCTCGTCGCCGCCGGCCACCAGCTCGACGGCGGCCACGTCGCCCGGATCGCGATGGTGGGCGCGCCGCTTCCACGGCCGCGCCGATTCGGGGACCGTCGCGTCGATCACGTCCTCGACCTCGTCGGCGCGGTCGAGCAGCTCGTACCAGACCGCGGTCCCGCGCAGCCGGTCGATCCGTTCCTCCTCGAGCTCGACCAGCGCCTGCAGCGCCTCGCCTTTCTCCAGGTGGAGCGCGACGCGATGGAGGATCACCTCGCCCTCCTTCCGCGCCGCGGCGTCGATCCGCGCCAGCGCCTCGGCGAGGCGCCGCTGGTCCTCCGCGTCGACCCCGCCGATGCGCGACAGCTGGCGGTGCGCGCGGCCGAAGTCGCCCTGGCGGAACCACTGGTCGGCCTGGTTGACCGCGCGCGCGGCGGCGGGGTCGTCGGGCAGGTCGAGCGCGTCGAGCGGATCGACCGGACCGGCCGGCTTCTTCGCCACGACGTCGAAGCGCGCCAGCAGCTGCGTCGCCGGATCGCGCAGCGCGATCAGGTCGCCGTTCCGGGCGAGGAAGCGCTCCACGTCGCCGCGCAGCGAGGAGTCGGCGTCGCCCGCCGCGCGCGCTTGCAGCCGCGCGAGCTCGCCGCTCCCCTCCTCGCAGCGCTTGCGGCGCGCCTTGATCTCGCGCTCCTGCTCGAGCGCGCGCTCCCGCTCCTTCCCGCTCGCGTCGCGCAGCACCACGGCGAGCTGGCCGAGCGCCTCGTCGAAGCGGCAGCCGACGTCGAGCTCGAGCGCCGCCTCCATCGCCTTGCGCCGATGGGCGGCCGCGGCGTCGGCGAGGTCGTCGCGGCGGTCGCGGCCGAAGAACCAGGTCGCCGCCGCGATGACGGCCACGATCGCGACGACCCCCACCACGCCGGCCGCCGACGAGCTGCTGGTCGCGGCGGGACGCGGTCGCGAGAGGCGCGGCTCGAACGCGGGCAACGGCGGCGCGGCGCGGACGACCGGTCGCGGCGATGCAGACCTCGCCGCAGCTCTCGCCGCGACGGACGCAGCCTCGGGTTCGATCGCGTCGTGCGGCGCGTCGTCCACGACCGCCCGCGCGAGGTCGGGCAGCACGGCGAGCTGGAAGACGCCGAGGCGGACGACGTCGCCGACGTGGACGCTGCCGATGCTGATCGGTCGGTCGTTCACGAGCGTGTCGTGGTGGGTGCCGAGGTCGACGATCCGCAGCTCGCCGTCGTCGAGCTCGAGGCGGCACTGGTGCGGCGCGACGCAGTCGCCGGGAAGGACGAGGTCGCAGTCGATCGCGCTGCCGATCAGGAAGGTGCGGCCGACCACCGGCACCGAGCGGCGCGCGCCGCTCCTCGTGTCCAAGAGCTGCAGCTGGAACAACGCGGGCTCCCGCGGAAGCGTGGGGCCGCCGGCAGGGGCGGAAAGGCCGTGAGGATAACGGCTCCCCCGGCTCTCGCAGGACTACCGCGCGGGGTGCGCGACGGTCACGCTCCGGCGCCGGCGCGCACCTCGGCGGAGAGGTCGCTGGGCCGGATCGGCTGGTCGGGGTCGGCCAGCGCAGCGAGGCGCTGCACCTCGTTCTGCAGCTCGCGCACGTTGCCGGGCCAGCGGTAGCGGCGCATCGCCGCGATCGTCTCGGGCGCGAACTGCAGCGGCTTCGCGCGGTTCGAGCGGCGCGCCGCCTCGGCGCCGATGTGGGCGAGCAGCAGCAGCAGGTCGTCGCCGCGCTCGCGCAGCGGCGGCAGCACGATGCGGATCGGGCTCAGCCGGAAGAAGAGGTCCTCGCGGAAGAGCCCCTTCTTCACCAGCTCGGCGAGGTCCTTGTTGCTGGCCGAGAGGAAGCGGACGTTGATCTTCACGCCCTGGCTCGCGCCGACCGGCCGGATCTCCCCCTCCTGCAGCGCGCGCAGCAGCTTCTTCTGCAGCGCGACGCTCATGTCGCCGACCTCGTCGAGGAAGAGCGTGCCGCGATCGGCCATCTGGAAGCGCCCCTTGCGCTGCCGGTCGGCGCCGGTGAACGCGCCCTTGCTGTGGCCGAAGAGCTCGCTCTCGAGCAGCGTCTCGGGGAAGGCGGCGCAGTTCTCCGCGACGTAGGGGCAGGAGCGGCGCGGCGAGAGGTCGTGGATCGACCGCGCGAAGAGCTCCTTGCCGGTCCCGCTCTCGCCCTGGATCAGGACCGTCGCGTCGGTCGGCGCGATCTTGAGGATCAGCCGGTAGACGTCGACCATCTTCGGCGAGCCGCCGACGATCTTCGGGAAGCGGGCGCGGATCGCCGCGTCGTCGTCGGGCGCGGCGGAGGCGGGCACGGCGGAGGCCGCTGCGGCGGCGGCCGCGGCGTCGGCGGCGCCGAGCAGCTCGCCGAGGTCGCGGCGCAGCGCCTCGGGCGCGTCGTGGCCGAGCTCCTCGCGGTAGGTCGCGACCACGCTCGCGAGGTGGCGCTTGAGCGCGTGGCGGGCCGCGTCGTCGGCGCGATCAGAAGTCATGCGATCGCACCTTGCGCAGCCGCGTGTAGTTGAGGTCGAGCAGCTTCTCGCCGCTGCGGAACGCGACGCGCACGCGGCAGCTCCGGCCGCGGCCGATGACGTCGAGCACGCGGCCGGCGCCGAACTTCTCGTGCTCGACGCGTTCGCCCGTCGCGTAGCCCTCCGACTCGACCTGCTCGTCGTCGAGCACCACGCGCGGCCCGGTCTGCACCGCGTCGTACGTCGGCCCGCCGTCGTCGGCGACGCCGCCGTCGAGCAGGTGCGGCGGGATCTCGTGGAGGAAGCGCGACGGCGTCGCCAGCTCGGTGCGCCCGAACGGCGAGCGCTGCCCCGCGTTCGAGAGGAAGAGGCGCTGCCGCGCGCGCGTGACGCCGACGTAGAAGAGGCGCCGCTCCTCCTCGATCTCGAGCTCCGTCTCGGCGCGGCGATGCGGCAGCCGCGTCTCCTCGAGGCCGGCGAGGAAGACGGTGTCGAACTCCAGTCCCTTCGCGGCGTGGAGCGTCATCAGCGAGACCGCGTCGGTCCGCTCGGCCGTGCCGTCGTCGGCGTCCTGCACCAGCGCGCGCTCCTCGAGGAAGCGGGCGAGGCCCGCGTCGGGGTTCGTGACGTCGAAGTCGTTCGCGTCGTTCACCAGCTCGCGGACGTTGTCCATCCGGTCGCCGCCGTCCGCCTCGCCGAAGGCCTCGAGGAGATGGCGCTCGAAGCCGGTCAGCGCGACGATCTCTTGCAACAGCGCTGCCACCGGACGGTCAGGCGCCTTCGCCAGCCAGTCGAGCAGCGGGGCGAGCGCGACCGCACCCTTCGCCGCCACGCCGCGGAGCTTCGGGCGGCGCTCGGCGTCGACGAGCAGCGTGCAGAAGTCGACGCCCGCGGCGCGCGCCGCCTCGAGCAACTGCCCCTGCGCCACCTCGCCGATCCCCCGCGGCGGCGTGTTGACGACGCGCAGGAACGCCTCGGGATCGCGCGGGTTGCCCTTCAGCCGCAGCCACGCGAGGAGGTCCTTCACCTCCTTGCGCGCGTAGAACTCGAGCGCGCCGACCACGCGATAGGCGAGCCCGCGCGCGCGCAACGCCGTCTCGAACGGCCGCGAGAGCGCGTTCGTGCGGTACAGCACGGCGATGTCGCGGCAGCGCACCCCGCCGTCGACGATGCGGCGCACCATCTCGCGCACGACGAGCTCCGCCTCGTCGCCGTCGCTCCAGCCGAAGAGGAGGCGCGGCCGCTCGCCCATGTCGAGCACCGGCACGAGGCCGCGCGGCACGCGATGGACGTTCTTCTCGATGACCGCCGACGCGACCGCGAGGATCGAGCCCTTCGAGCGGTAGTTCTGCTCGAGGCGGACCAGCGTCGTCCCGTCGTGGCGCTTCGCGAAGTCGAGGATGTTCGAGAGGTCGGCGCCGCGCCACGCGTAGATGCTCTGGTCGGGGTCGCCGCACGCGGCGAGGTTGCCGTGCGCCGACGAGAGGAGGTCGGCCAGCTCGCTCTGCACGCGGTTCGTGTCCTGGTACTCGTCGACCAGCACGTGGAGGAAGCGCTCGCGCCACGGCGCGCCCGCGACGGGGTCGGCGACGAGGCGGCGCGACTCGAGGAGCAGGTCGTCGAAGTCGAGCAGGCGCCCCTCGCGGAGCGTCGTCGCGAGTTCGGGCCACGTCTCCGCCGCGACCGCGGCCTGCGAGCGCGAGCCGCCGCCCGCCGCGTCCCACGCGAGCTCGCGCGCCGCGTCGGGCGCGACGCCCTGGTTCTTCCAGAGCGAGATCGTCTCGACGATCGACTCGGGCCGCACCTCCTTCGGATCGTGGCCGCGCGCCTTCAGCAGCCGGCGCACGATCGCGACGAGGTCGTCGCGGTCGCAGATCGTGAAGTCGGGCGGCAGTCCGATCGACGCCGCGCCCATGCGGAGGATGCGGGCCGCCGCCGCGTGGAAGGTGCAGACCCACGCGCGCGAGCCGGGCAGCAGCCGCTCGACGCGCTCCGCCATCTCGCGCGCCGCCTTGTTGGTGAAGGTGATCGCGAGGAGCCGGTGCGGCGGCACGCCGCGCGCGACGAGCGCCGCGATGCGCCGCGTGATCACGCGCGTCTTGCCCGAGCCGGCGCCCGCCACGATCAGCAGCGGGCCGCGCTCGTGCAGCACGGCGGCGCGCTGCGCGTCGTTCAGCCCTTCCAGCAACGCCTGCGGTACGGCCTGTTCCACGGCCGGGCACGCTAACGTGCCGCCCCCTTCGCGGAGAGCTTCGTGATCGTCGCCATCGGCATCGACCTGGTCGAGATCGCGCGCGTCGCCGAGCTCGTGGAACGGTTCGAGGGCGGCGGGCGCGGGCGCGTCTTCACCAAGCGCGAGCTCTCGCTCGCGGGGCCGGCGGGCCGGCGGCGCGACGAGACGCTCGCGGCGCGCTTCGCGGCGAAGGAGGCGACGATGAAGGCGCTCGGCCGCGGCCTCGGCCAGGGCGTCGGCTTCGCCGAGATCGAGCTGCTGCGCGGCCCGCGCGGCGCGCCGCTGCTGGTCCTGCACGGCGGAGCGGAAGCGCGAGCCGCCGAGCTCGGCGCGACGCGTCTCCACGCCTCGATGACCCACTCGCGCGACGTCGCGACCGCGGTCGTCGTGCTGGAGAGCGGGCCGACCGCGCCGCCGGAACGCTCCGCCCCGAAACGGAGTCGGCGGCCCCTCGCGAGGCCGCCGACGAGGAAGTCGAGGAAGCGCGCGAGCTAGCCGCGCGGATCGCTCAGGGCGTCCGGATCTCGACGTCCCAGATGCGGCGGCTGTCGTCGGCGTTGAACGCGGCCCACGCCTCGTCGACGCCGCGCGGCGTCGGGCAGCTCAGCACGATCGCGATGTCGACGCCCGTGCCGGCCCAGTCGGCCAGCAGGTCGGAGCGCAGCGTCTCGAGGTCGATCTTGCCCGACGGCTCGACGCCGGTGAGCGTCGTGTCGATCCGCGTGAACGACGGGCCGATCGAGCCGAGCCGGCTGGCGCGCTTGCCGATGAGGATCGTCCACGCGCCGGCGCTGCGGTCGCGGACCGAGAGCTCGAGCCGCTCGCCGTCGCCCGGCGTGAAGTCCTCGATCTCGAAGCGGCCGTTCAGGTTGAGGTAGGGCGTGCCGCCGATCGAGCCGTAGCTCGGCACGTACTCGCCGTAGAAGAGCTTGCGGTTGCCCTTCGTCAGCAGGTCGAGCGAGGTCGAGGCGAGGTCGTCGGGCTCGGCTCCCGGCAGGCCGAGGAAGAGGTCGGCGCGCACGTGCTGGTGGAGCCGCAGGCCCGTCCCCACCGCGACGTAGTTGGCGTCGATGATGGTGGTCTTGCCGTGGACCGCGACGTAGCCGACGACCGGCCCGCGCGTCGCAGGATCGAGGCCGCCGAGGCCGTCGCTGCCGCTGGCCCGCCCGCCGCCGTCGAGGCGCGGGAGGATGTCGACGCCTTCGTCGCCACCGCCACCGAACAGGAGCGGGGTCGAGACGGCCGCGGCTGCGCCGATCAGCGCCGCGCCGAACCAACCTCCGACTGGATTCCGGCACCCCATGGTTTGCCTCGCGTGCCTCGGTTAGCTGGCGAACAACAGCGGGTAACGGCCGCGCAGCCGCGCCAGGAAACCCCGGTGGCGCAGCAGGATCTGGCGGAAGTCGCGCGCGCGGCGGAACGCCGGAGCAGTGAGCGTCTCGAGGTGCTCCGGGAACTGCGTCGCAAGCCGGTCGATCGCCTGCTCGGCCTCGTCGAGACGGCCGAGCTTGACGGTGTAGATCGAGATGTTGGTGAGGGCGGCCGCCTGGTAGGCGTCGTTGCGGTCGCGCTCCGCGTGGGCGAGCACCTCGCGCTCGAGCTCGACCGCGCGGTCGAACTGGCGCGCCATCGAGTAGACGCGCGCCATCTGCTGGAGCGCGAAGAACTTCATCTGCGGATCGGCCTTCGAGTGGAGCACGGTGCGCAGCAACTGCCGCGCGCGGTCGCACCGGCCGGTCATGTTGAAGTACTTCGCGAGGTAGATGCGCGCCGCGTGGTGGTCGGGCTGGAGGCGCAGGCACTGCTCGAGGCAGGCGCGGCCCGCCTCGAACGCGGCGTCGGGCTCCGCTTCGTCGGTCGAGGCGAAGAGCCCCTTCTTCGCCGCGACGGTGTCGCGGCCGGCGGCGCCCGGCTGTTCCGCGAGGCCGCTGTGCTCGCGGAAGAGCGCCTGTCCCTTGTGGGCGAGGCGGCTGATCGAGCCGGGCTTCTTCGCGAAGAGGCGGACGCCGCGGAGGTCGGGGCTGGCCGTGAGCCCGCGCGCGACGAGCGCCTTGCCGAGCTCATAGAGCGTGGCGGCGAATCGGCTGCAGTTGTCGTCGAGGAGGCGGCGCGTGAGGTCGCCCCACAGCTCGGTGCCGCTCGGCAGTCCCGCTCCCGCTTCGGCCGCGCCGAAGAGGTGGAGTCGCGAGAGACCGGCCAGCGCCTCGACGTAGGCGCGGCAGCCGTCGCAACCGGTGAGGTGCGCGGCGATCAGCTCGCCGTCGAGCGCGGTCTTCTCGCCGTCGACGAAGGCGCCGAGGTCCGACTCGAAGCGGTGGCACGCCGCCTCCGCCTCGCGCGCGCGTTCCTTCAGCGTGCGCTCAGCCATGGCGCGCCTCCAGCGTGTCGGCCATCGCGCGCAGCAGCTTCTTGCGCGCCCGGCAGACGATCATCTTGAGGTTCTCCAGGCGCACGCCCATCCGCTCCGCCGCGCGTCGGTACTTGAGCCCCTTCACCTCGATCAGTTGCAACGCCTTCTGCTCCCGTTCCTTCAGGTGGCTCGTGAACACCTGCCTGTAGGCGACGAGACAGAGGGCGTATCGCTGCGCGGTGCGCGCCGACTCCTCGGAGTCGGCCAGCTCGTCGTCGGGGGCGGTGACCCGCGGGTCCTCCACCACTTCCGAGAGCGGATCGAGATCGACCTCGATACGCGGCACGTTGCGCAAGTGCTTGAGCAAGGTGTTGCGCACGATCGAGAACGACCAGTTGCGGAACGAGCAGTCCTTCTCGTTCCGGAAGCGGTGCGGGTAGCGGTAGATCGAGAGGAAGACGTCCTGCAGGACGTCCTTCGCGTCGATCCCCGGATGCGCGAAGCGCAGCCGCTTGAGGATCACCAGCAGGATCTGCCGGTGGCAGAGCTCGTAGAGGAGGGAGAAGCAGTCGAGATTCTGCGTTCGCGTGAACGCCTCCATGAGGAGGCTCGCCAACGCTTCCGGGGAGAGCTGGCCATTGGAGCGGAGCCCCGCGACGCGGTCGCGGAACTCGTCCCTCATGCCCACCGGCAAAGCCGCGAACGCGGCGGGGAGCCGACTGCTCACCGCCACGGGAATCGCGCCCTGCACCTCGGTCGTGGCCAAGGCCGGCTCTTCGGATCGACTGGAAGTCGATCGTCGCATCGCCAAGTCCGTCTTCGAGAAGCTTCGGGGTCGGCCGCCTTCCGCTCGCCCGCGCGGAAGGGCCCATCGGCCGGCACCTCGCAATCGTCCGGACCGCTCGGATCCGCCTCGCTGATCAAGCTGCGCTTGTCAGCTTCGCGTCACCGAACGCCTCGTTCTCTGTGGAGCCGTGCGACTCATCTTGGCAGTGGTGGCGCGTCGAGCGCCTCCGCCAGAGTTCGGGGATGCGCCAAGGCATAGCGCGCCTTCCGTGATGCGGCTAGTGACGAAAATTCACGCGCGCTTTTTTGGCGACGGTGGTTCGTCATCGGCTCGCGTTTCGTCCGGCGAGCGTTCGTCGCCCTTCACGCCGCGACCGAACGGATCGACGCGACCCAGCAAGGCTGGGGGCAACTTCGCCCGCTCCCGGGGATCGCGCAACGACTCGCCGGGGATGAACAGTGGAAGAGCGGCGTCCTGCTGCGGCGCGATCGTCGGCAACGGATCGCCGGGCCGCGGCGGCGGCGCGCCCCACGGATATTCCCTGAGCTCTTCCTCGAGCGGCGCGCGCCGCATCGGCAGCAGTCGTTCGTAGGCGGCGAGCGGCGCCGCTTCGAGCAGCGCGAAGAGCCGCACGAATCCCGCCGCATCGCGCAGCGGACCCGACGCGACGCTCGCGAGCGCCTCGTCGAGCGCGTCGCCGACGAACGGCAGGCGCGACCACTCGATGCGCGTGCCGACGCGCCGCGCGACGACGTCGCACAACTCCTCGAGCGAGAGCGGCGGCGCGCGCCCGACGTCGACGACCTTGCCCACCGCGCGATGGTCGTCGAGCGCCGTGACCAGCGCGATCGCGACGTCGCCCGCCGCGATCGGCTGCACGCGGCCGGCGCGCAGCAGCGGCAGCCGCAGCTTCTTCTTCGCGCGCACCACCTGCATCAGCGCGTGGAGCCACGGCGCGTCGGGCGCGGTCACGAGGCTCGCGCGCACGATCACGAACGGCAGCCCGCTCGCGCGCAGCAGCGCTTCGGCCTCGCCCTTCGCGCGCAGCCACGGATGGCCCGAGTCGGGCGACGCGCCGCACGCCGACACGAAGAGGAAGCGCTCGACGCGGCGCGCGCGCGCCACCTCGAGGAGCGCGCGCATCGCCGCGACCTCGTGGTCGGCGCGCGCCGGCGCGGATCCCGGCGCGGCGCCCGCGACGTGGATCACCGCCGCCGCCTCGGGCAGCGCCTTCGCCAGCGCGTCGGCGTCGCAGAGGTCGAGCGTCGCGACGCGCCGCGGCCCCTCGTCCCATCCCTTCGCCCGCGGCTGCCGCGAGAGCTCGGTCCACGGCCGCCGTCCCGTCGGCAGCAGCGTCGCCACGGCGCGCCCGACCAGCCCCGTCGCTCCCGCCAGGACGATCACGGCGCGACCACCTTCGCCGCGACCGGATGGGCGAAGACGCCACGCGCGCGCAAGTGGTCGCGGAACTCGTCGAAACCGTGCACGGTGTAGACCTCGCGCGGGCGCGCGACCTCGACGTAGCGCAGGAGCTCGTCGAAATCGGCGTGGTCGGAGAGAGGGTAGCTGCGGTCCGCGCGGTAGGGCGGCGCGCCGTCGCACGCCCAGCCCGTCGCCGCGATCAGCACCGGCCGCTGCGCCTGCACCGCCAGCTTCGACGTCGACGCGTGCGGCGGCAGCAGCACGACCTTGCCGCGCGTCGCGCCCGGCCGCGCCAGCTCGTAGGGCCCGAAGCGGATCCCCTGCTCCTCGTAGATCTTCACCATCGCGTGGAGCTGCGGCGCGATCGCGAGCGGCAGCCCGTACGGCTCGAGCAGCTTCATCAGCTCCTGCCCGCGGCCGAGCGCGTAGGCCAGCAGGATCGGCGTCGCTCCCTCGTCGAGCAGCGCGCGCAGGTCCGCCGCGAGCTTCGGCACCACCTCGGCGCGCGGCGGGAAGCGGTAGTGCGGCCGCCCGAACGTGCACTCCATCACCAGCACGTCGCACGGCACGATCGCCGCGGGCTCGCACGTCTCGGAGCGCTCGAGCCGGAAGTCGCCGGTGTAGACCAGCCGCTCGCCGTTGCGCTCGATCTCGGCCTGCGCCGCGCCGAGGACGTGGCCCGCCGGATGGAGGCGCAGCCGGCAGCCGCCGCCGACGTCGCGCCACTCGCCGAAGGGCAGCTCCTCGATCGCCAGCGGCCCGAGCCGCGCGCGCATCAGCGCCGCCGTCGCCTTCGTCGCGAAGACCTGCTGGTGGCGGCCGATGTGGTCGCCGTGCGCGTGGCTCACCACCGCGCGCGCGCGCCGCTTGCCGGGGTCGAGCCAGAGGTCGGCGTGCGGGACGTAGAGGTCGTCGCGCCAGACGAACATCAGCGCTCCGGCCACCAGAAGCTGAGCCAGAGGCCGCGCGCGTCGCGCTGCAGCGCGAGCCACCCCGGCTCCGCGCGTTCCGGCAGCGCGAAGCGGCCGACGACGCTCGCCCGTTCGGGCGCGCCGGCCGGCAGCTTCCAAGCGACGGCCGCCGGCGGCGCCCGCAGCCGCTCGCGCTCCGCCGCGATCAGCGACGCCGGTTCGCTGCCGACGACCTCGACGCAGCCGCCGCCGAGCCGTTCGACCGAGTAGAGCGGCACGGCCGCGAGGCGGACCACCGGCAGCAGGTTCGGCGGCACCGCCTCCTCGATCACCGACGCGAGGAGGCCGCCCGAGTTCTCCTCGTCGCGCAGCTCGGCCCAGAGGCGCAGGCACTGTTCGTCGCCGCGCGCGCCCGCGCTCTCCGCCTCGGGCTTGCGGCCGATCGGCAGCAGGTCGAGCAGCGACGGCGCGCGCGGCCCGTCCGGCGGCGGCGCGACCGCCAGCCAGAGCCGGCCGCCGAACGACTCGATGAAGGGCACGCGCTCCTCCGCGTCGTCGTCGTGCCGATCGAACGAGCCGCGCGGCCGCGTCCGGCGCAAGGCGCGCCACCGCTCCGGCAACCCGCCTACGACCGCCGGATCGACGGCCGCGGCGAGGAGCCACTTCGCGTCGGCCGGCGCGCCGGCGAGCAGCTCGGCCGGCGGCCGCGGCGCCCAGGCGTCGAGCGTCTTCTCGAAGAACTCGCCGCGGCCGGCGCGCAGGAAGAGGTCGCACCGCCCCGCCTCCTCGCGCACGAGGAGATGGTCGATCGCGATCAGCCAGTCGAGCGAGCCGTGGATGAGGTCGCGCGCGACGCGCCAGATCGAGAAGTAGGCGTCGCGCGCCGCTCTGCGCGACGACTCGCGATCGTCGCCGCGCCCGAACGTCTCGTCGCTGAACCTCCAGATCGCGCTCGAGGCGAAGCTCGCGACGTGGTTGCGCACCTCTTCGCGCGACTGGTCGAGCACGGCCCCGAGCTCGAGGCGCGCGCAGAAGCCGTCGCCCGTCGCCGGGTCGAGCAGCTGCGTCGCGGCCAGCGCGGCGGCGACGTGCTGCGCGCCGTCGCGCGCCGGCAGCAGCAGCGAGAGGCCGTCGCGCTCGACGAGGTGGTAGCGCGTCGCCGGCCGCTCGACGTCGGGCGGATCGGCGGCGTCGCCCTCCTCGCCGCGTTCGTCGAGGTAGCTGCCGGCCATCTGGGCGACCGACTCGACGCCGGCGACGCGCGCGGCGCCGGGCAGCCAGACGCGCTCGCCGTCGACGCGCAGCCCGTCGGCGCGCGCCCGCGCGAGGAAGGGCGCCGCCGCGCCGCGCCACGCGAAGCCGAAGAGCGCGCCGTGGACGCTCGGATCGAGGAGCAGCAGCGCGAAGGGCTGGCCGGCCGCGACGAGCTGGCCCTCCCGCGCGAGACGCGCCATGTGGAGGAGCGGGCCGCCGACGCTGGCCGCGATGGCCGGCTCGAACTCGCCGATCGAGTCGAGCAGCCACGCGAGGCGCGGATCGTCGGAGCGCGCGCGCACGAAGCCGATCACGTCGCGGTCGGGGATCGCCGACGCGAGCGCGCCGCCGAAGGGCGCCACCGCCTCCGCCGGCTCGCGGCCGCAGCCGCCCGCCGCGAGGGCGAACGCGAGCGCGCACGAGAGCGCCCATCGCTTCCGCGCCGCCCCGTCGCGCCGTCGCTCCGATCCCTTCGTGTCCATCACTCCGTAGAACCTCTCCGTGGAACGCGCAGCAGAACCGTTCGCCCCCTACGACGCAATGAACGAGAAGGATCGAAGCGACGACGACGCGCTCCGCGCCGGCTGGAAGGCGGCGCTGAAGGAGCAGGCGCACGCGCTCGGCCTCGCCGAGCTCGGCGTGACCACCGCGGAGCCGCTGCCGCGCGCCGACTACTACGAGGCGTGGCTGGCGCAGGGCCGGAACGCGACGATGGAGTGGCTCAAGCCGGGCGAGCGCACCGATCCCGCCGCCCTGCTGCCGGGCGCGCGCACGCTGCTGGTCGCCGCCGCGCGCTACGCGAAGCCAGCGCGCGAGCCGGCCCCCATCGCCGCCTACGCGACGCGCGACGACTACCACCTCGCGCTCAAGCGGCCGCTGCGCAAGCTCGCCGCGCTCCTGCGCGCGTTCGAGCCGGGCAGCACGACGCGCATCACCGTCGACACGGCGCCGCTGCGCGAGCGCGAGGCGGCGATGCGCGCCGGCGTCGGCTGGATCGGCAAGAACACGATGGTGGTCCACAAGCAGCACGGCTGCTACACGCTGCTCGGCACCCTCCTCTGGACCGGCACGCTTCCGCCCGACCCGCCCGCCGTCGACCAGTGCGCCGAGTGCCGCCGCTGCCTCGACGCCTGCCCGACGCAGGCCTTCCCCGAGCCGTGGCAGCTCGACGCGCGCCGCTGCCTGTCGTACTGGACGATCGAGCAGCGCGAGCCGCTGCCGCCGGAGATGCGCGCCGCGCAGCAGGGACGCGTCTTCGGCTGCGACGCCTGCCTCGCGGCGTGCCCGTACGGCGGCCGTTCGCTCCACGCCGAGAGCCCGCTGCTGCCGACCTTCGAGCGCCAGGCGTCGCTGGGGCTGCGCGAGCTGCTGCACGACGCGCGCGGCCGCTTCTGGAAGCTCTTCCGCAAGACGCCCGTCGAGCGGGCGCGCCGCCACGGCTTCCTCCGCAACCTGATCACGGCTGCGGGAGATTCCCGAGGGGAGGGGATCGAGCAGGCGATCACCCCCTTCTGTCATGATCACGACCCGCGCGTGGTCGCCGCGGCGGACGAAGCGCTGGCTCGGCTGCGCGCGCCGCGGCCCACGGATGGAAAGGAGACAGCGTGATCGTCCAGGGACTCGACCTGCGCCACCTCGAGATCTTCGCGCGCGTCGTCCAGGAGGGCGGCATCACGCAGGCGGCGAAGAGCCTCGGGCTCACGCAGCCGACCGTCAGCGGCCACATCCGCTCGCTCGAGGGCGAGGCGGGCGCGGTGCTGCTCCATCGCGGCGGCGGGCGCGCGAAGCCGACCGCGGCGGGCGACCTCCTCTGGCGCTACGCGCGCCAGGTGTGCGAGCTCAAGGCGCAGGCGCAGCAGGAGCTCGAGCGTTTCCTCGGCCTCCACCAGGGCGACCTGCGCATCGGCGCGTCGACGACGCCCGCGACGTACTACTTGCCGCCGATCCTGGCGCGCTTCGCGCAGCAGCACCCGGCGATCAAGGTCGAGCTGACGGTCGGCGACACGCGCGAGATCCTCGAGGCGCTCGAGCTCGGCCGCATCGAGCTCGCCATCGTCGGCGACGAGGTCGACACCGATCGCTACCGCGCGAGGAAGGTCGGCACCGACGTCATCACGCTGGCGGTCGGCCGCGGCCATCCCTGGTTCGCGAAGAAGTCGATCGCGGTCGCCGACCTCAAGCACACGTCGCTGCTGATCCGCGGCGACGGCTCGGCGACCCTCTCGTCGGTGGAGCAGGCGCTGGCGAAGGACGGGCTCAAGCTCGGGCGCGACGTGAAGGTCGCGCTGCGCCTTCCCACCAACGAGGCGATCCGCGAGGCGGTCGCGCACGGCGACGCGGCGGCCTTCCTGCCGAAGGCGTGCCTCGCCGGGCGCGACGGCGAGCTCAGGGCGATCGACGTCGCCGGGCTCAAGATCGAGCGCGACTTCACCGCGGTGCTGAGCCTCAGCCGCGAGCCGGGCCCCGCCGCGAAGACGCTGCTCGCGCTGCTGGGCTGACCGCCCGCGTCAGCGGTCGTCGGTCAGCTGCGGCAGGTGGCGGCAAAGCGCCGCCGCGATCGCGTCGAGCGGCCGTCCGACGACGTGGAAGCGCAGCGGCTCGCGCGTCGGGCCGCTCCACATCACGACCAGCTCCGCGGTCGCGCGCCGCGTGGTGAACGCCGCGAACTCGCTCCACGGATGGAGCCGTTCGTCGATCAGGAGCCCCGCGCGGCAGGTCGCGAGGAACCGCAGCGTCCCGGCCGCCGCGAACGGCGCCGTGAGGAGCGCCAGCAGCAGCGCGATCGCCATCCCGCCGCGGCCGAGCAGGCTGACCAGCAACGCGCCGAGGATCCAGACCAGCAGCCGAGGAGTGCCGCGCGGCCGCACGAACCAGGCGTGGTCGACCGCGCAGCCGGCCGCGCGCGCCGTCGCCGCCGTCCGCCGCGGCATCCGCCACGCCAGGAGCGCCACCGCCGCCGGATAGATCAGCACGATCAGCAGCCGCAGCGCCGTCACGCCCCCTCCCTCTGCCGCGCCCGCCCGGTCCGCGCGGTCGGAACCGATTTCCCGTACCCCGTGCAGACCCGCCGCGCGCCTTCAAGCGACTCCCCGTCGCCGTCCGATCCGTCCGTGCGGCCGCTCGCCGGTGAGCCGGCGCCGCGTGGAGGATCTCCTTGGACCAAGGACTGCTCACGACCCTCGGGCGACGCTCGTCCCCGCGCGTCTGCCTCCACGCCGACGTGGGCATCCTCGACGAGCAGGACGGTAGCCGCTTGCTCGGCAAGCTGCGCGACCTCTCCGCCACCGGCGCGTCGCTCGCCACCGCCGCCGCGCTGCCGATCGGCAAGGAGCTGCGGATCGCGTTCGAGTACGAGCCGGGCGAGACGCCGATCCGCCTGCGCGGCGAGATCATCTGGACCGGCACCGCGCTCTCGCCCAGGGGCGCGACGCTCGCCGGGCTGCGCTTCAGCAACCTCGCGGGCGAGGACTTCAAGCGGCTGCGCGCCTTCATCGATCGCCGGCTGTGGGAGCTGCAGCTGTTCCTCTCGGAGTGCGACCTCTTCGCCGACATGAGCGACCTCGAGCGGCTGCTGCTGGCGTCGGTCATCGTCGACCGGACGCTCGAGCCGGGCAAGGCGCTCGAGGAGTCGCTCTGCGAGGGGTCGCTCGCGATCGTGCGCCACGGCACCCTGTCGGCGAACGAGACGCTGCCCGACCTGCGCACCAGCGAGCCGCGGATGGTCGGAACGGGCGACGTCGTCGGCGCCTTCCCGATCGACCCGCGCGGCCTCGGGACGATCGCGCTGCGCGCCGAGAGCGAGGCGTCGCTGCTGGTCATGACGGCCGACAGCTTCGCCTACCTGAACCAGCAGCACGCCGAGACGGCGTTCAAGCTGGTGAGCGCGTGGACGCTCTCGCTGCGCGACCGGCTCTTCGCCGTCCAGCCGAGCTGAGCCGGACCCGGCTCAGGCGAGGAGGTCGAGCAGCAGCCCCGTCCGCTCGCGCGCTGCGCGCAGCGTGGCGGCGTCGAGCGAGCCCTGCTCGCGCGCCTCGCGCAGTTCCGCCATCGAAGCGAGGAGGTCGTCGCCCTTCGAGGCGACCTTGCCGGCGAAGTCGTAGAGCGCGAGCGGATCGACGCCTTCGTCGCCGCCCGGATCGATGCCCGGCGCGATCGGCGACGCGGGCGGCGCGGCGGGCCGCTCGGTCGCGGGCGTCGCGTCGCGGCGGTAGAGCGGCAGCGACGAGAGCGGGCCGGCGGCGGACGGGATCGAGAGCGACATGGCCCCTCGATCGACGGCGCGCGGCCGCCAGCTTGAGGCGCGTCGCGCTTCACGCCCCGCGCACGGGCGCGCCGCTCCGCGGGCCGGGCCACCCCTCGCGCAGCGCGAAGGCGGCGAAGGCGATCGCGTAGGCGCCGACCACGTCGATCGCGTAGTGGAGGTGTGAGAGGAGGACGACCGCCGTCGTCGCCAGCTGCGCCGCGAGCGCCAGCGGCCCGAGCACGCGATCGCGGCGACAGTAGAGCCAGAGCAGGAAGGTCGTCGCGACGTGGCCGCTGAAGAAGAGGTCCTTCGTCAACGCGACGTGCGGCGCGTCGGTGAGGAGCGCGCTCACCGGATTGACGATCGCGAGCCACGCGGCGCGCAGCTGCTCGCCGCTCGCGCCCGCGTTCGGGTCGCCGCCGTCGACCGGACCGAGGCCGGTGAGCACGACGCACGCGCCGCGCGCGAGCGAGAGCCAGCCGCCGAGCCAGAGGAAGCGGACACCCTCCTCGCGCCGCCGCACCAGCAGCGCGACGCACAGCGGCAGCCACGCGGCGAGCCAGAACCAGTAGTTCCAGCGCGCGACCCACTCGACGCGCGGCACGACCGCCAGCACGCGGTCGGGCAGCGACGGCGCCGGCAGCGCTTCGTGCCAGAGGGCGATCGCGACCATCGCCGCGTGGGTGGCGTAGCGCCACGCCGCCGCCAGCGCGATCGAGTCGCGCCAGCCGCGGCCCCCCGGGACGACGCCACCCTCGCTCATCCTCGCCGCGCTCCCCTGGCCGACCGCCGGCGCCGAGGGCAGCCGGAACGCTCTTCCGCCTCACCTGCCCCTTCCGGGCGCCGTGCTATATCCTCCCGCGCACTTCCTGCCGCAGCACGAGGCGGCATCTGTCCGGCGTTGGATCCCCCCATGACGTCGTATCGCCGTTCGCTGGCGCTCGCCGCGCTGCCGTTCCTTTCGTGGTCCGCGACGGCGCAGACCGTCTCGGTGAACGCCGGAGCGAACCAGCAGTTGCCGGCCGGCCACGCGATGACGTGGCTCCACGGCCAGCTCCTCAACCCGTCGCCCGTCGACTTCTGGATGGCGGACGGCGACGGCGCGAACGAGGACAAGCTCCTGAAGTGGAACGACGTGACCGGCCTCACGGCGGTCGGCCCGCTCAAGAACGCGGGCGGCCAGCTCTACGGCTGGCCGAGCGACCTCGAGCGCGTGCAGGGGATCGTCTACGGGCTCGAGACGTTCCACCGCCGCCTCTACACGCTCGACGACCAGACCGGCCTCTGCACCGACGCCGGGCCCGCGCTCAACTACACGCGCCTCTTCGGGATGTCCTACGACGCGGCCGCGAACAAGCTCTACGCCGTCGACCAGAAGACGCGCAAGCTGCTGGAGATCGACCGCAGCAACGCGCTGCCGCTGGTCGTCACGACGCTGCCCGCGGCGCACAGCGACATCCGCGGCCTCGCGTTCTGCGCCGCCGACTCGAAGCTCTACTACTGCGACAACGCGACCGAGACGCTGCAGCGCATCGATCCCGTCACGAAGGTGATCGAGCACGTCCTCGACCTGAACGACGGCCCGAACGCGATCGTCGACGAGATCGAGTTCTGGGAAGGCGAGCTCTTCTGCAGCTACCGGAGCTACGACGCGCAGACCAACGTCTGGTCGGCGCAGCTCGCCCGCATCGACCTCGAGGAGGAGATCGCGATCCCGTACGGGCCGGTGATCAACGACGTGTCGGCCCACAGCTTCGTCCTCCGTTCGCTGCCGGAGATCCCGCGCTGGGTGCAGGTCGGCGGCCCGCCGAACGCGACGATCGCGCGACCGTGGCAGCTCGACACGCCGGTCAGCTTCACGCGGCCCGGCCGCTACGTCTTCGAGCTCCGCGCGCAGCTCTTCCACAAGGTGAAGGCGACCGACACGATGGTCGTCGTCGTGACCCAGCTGCCTCTGGGCGGGAACAGCGGGCCCAAGAGCGCCCAGTGACGAACGAGCGCCCGGCCGACCCCTCCCGCCCCGCGCCGGCGACGTTCCTCACGCTGCTGTCGGCCCACGCCGACATGCTCGAGTCGTTCCTGCGCCACCAGGAGGCGTTGCTGGCGCGCGACTTCCCGAAGGCGCTCTCGCTCCTGCTCGAGCTGCGCCACGACTTCGAGCACCACGCGAAGACCGAGGAGGAGCTCTTCCCGCAGCTCTTCAGCGACGACCAGGTGCGCGGCACGCCGCTCGACCTCTTCACGGGCGAGCACAAGCACCTGCGGGAGCTCCTCGGCCAGTTCGAGTCGGCGACGCGGCGCCTCGCGCCCGACGACCCCGCGCTGGCGCGGCGGATCGTCGAGCTGATCGAGGAGGAGGCGCTCTTCAAGTCGTTCTTCCTCCACCACGACGAGCGCGAGCGCAACCTCCTCTACCCCGCCTTCGACAAGGGCACCGCCGCCGCCGGCCGCGCCGAGCTGCTGCGCCGCTTCCTCGGCGGCTGACGCCCGCCGGGCACCGTTCACGCAGCGACTCGTAGAGTTCCGCCCAGATGCCCTGACGCGGGCGTACCAATGCGGGAACGAATCGCCCGCGTTTCCCGCACTTCGAGCCGTTGTGCGGATGTTGCGGGCGATTCGTTCCCGCATCAGTACGCCCAACTTGCGCCATGGGAAGAGGAGATCGCCGTGCTGCACGCAGCGCTGTCCGTCACCGTCGTCGCCTCGATCGTCGGACAGGCCGCTCCGCCGCCCGCGGCGCAACCTCCCGCCGCGACGGCGCCGCGCACGCTCGCGATCGATCTCCTCTTCGAGATGGAGAGCGTCGCGGCGCCGCGCCTCTCGCCCGACGGCAAGCAACTGCTCTTCACGCGGAGCTGGAACGACGCCGTGAACGACCGGCCGGTGAACGAGCTCTGGCTGCTCGACGTCGGCGGCGGCGAGCGCCGGCCGCGGCAGCTCGGCGAGGGCAGCGGCGCCGAGTGGTCGCCCGACGGCTCGCGCATCGCGTTCCTGCGCGAGGGCAAGCCGCGCGGCGCGCAGGTCCACGTGATGTGGGTCGCGACGCGCGAGGTGACGCAGATCACGCGCGGCGACGAGGAGCCGAGCGCGCTGCGCTGGTCGCCCGACGGTCGGCGGATCGCGTTCCAGTCGGGAGTCCCGGAGAAGCAGGACGCGCTGCCGATCACGCTGCCGAAGCGGCCGGAGGGCGCGAAGTGGGCCGAGGACGCGACGATCATCTCGCGCCTCGACTACCGCCGCGACCGCAGCGGCTGGCGGCCCGCCGGCTGGAAGCACCTCTTCGTCGTCGACGCCGACGGCGGCACCGCGCGCCAGGTCACGAATGGCGACTTCGACCACGGGCCGGGCGAGTGGTCGGGCGACGGCGCGCGCCTCGTCTTCTCCGGCCTGCGCGAGGCCGACGCCGACTGGCGCGTCTTCGAGCGCGAGATCTACGACGTCGACGTGGCGAGCGGCGCCGTGCGCGACCTCTCGAAGCTCGCGGGCGAGGAGGACGGGCCGCGCGTCTCGCCCGACGGCAAGTGGATCGCGTTCGTGGCGACGCCCGACGCGTCGACGAGCCGCCACACCTACGACCCGAACACGGTGATGGTGATGGCCGCCGACGGCGGCGCCGCGCGCGCGCTCACCGCCGCGCTCGACCGCGACGCGTTCGACCTCACGTGGAGCCGCGACTCCAAGACGCTCCTCTTCACGGTCGAATCGGGCGGCGAGCGGCAGGCGTGGAGCTGCCCGCTCGACGGGACGCCGCGCCGGCTCACGAGCGGGTCGCAGCGCCTCACGCTCGGCGACGTCGGCCCCGGCGGCGAGCTCTACGCCGTCACGACCTCGCCGCAGCGGCCGCCCGACCTCGTCCGCGTCGCGCCCGCCGCCGGCGACCGCGCGCGCGCCGACTTCCTCACCGCGGTGAACGACGACGTCCTCTCCGGCCTCGCGCTCGGCGCCGTCGAGGAGCGGAAGTGGAAGTCGGCCGACGGCCTCGAGGTGCAGGGATGGCTGGTCACGCCGCCCGACTTCGACGCGCGCCGCGCGAAGGGCGAGAAGCTGCCGCTCGCGCTGCAGATCCACGGCGGCCCCCACTCGATGTACGGCGTCGACTGGAGCTTCGAGCGGCAGTGGCTCGCCGCGAAGGGCTACGCCGTCCTCTACACCAACCCGCGCGGCTCGACCGGCTACGGCCAGGCGTTCGGCAACGCGATCCAGAACGCCTATCCCGGCAAGGACTACGACGACCTCATGGCCGGCGTCGACGCCGTGCTGGCCGAGGGCTTCGTCGATCCCGCAAAGCTCTGCGTCTACGGCGGCAGCGGCGGCGGCGTCCTCACCGCGTGGATCGTCGGCCACACCGACCGGTTCGCCGCGGCCGTCTCGATGTTCCCCGTCATCGACTGGGTCAGCTTCGTCGGCACGACCGACGGCCCGTCGTGGTACTGGAACTTCGCCAAGCTGCCGTGGGAGGACATGACGGAGCACTGGGACCGTTCGCCGCTCAAGTACGTCGGCCACGTCACGACGCCGACCATGCTGATCACCGGCGAGCTCGACCTGCGGACCCCGATGGCGCAGACCGAGGAGTACTACCAGGCGCTCAAGTTCCGCAAGGTCGACACCCTGATGGTCCGCATCCCCGACGAGTACCACGGCGCCGCCGGCCGCCACGTCAGCAACACCGCGCGCCGCATGCTCTACGTCGACGCGTGGTTCGCGAAGCACCTCGCGAAGGAGCCGAAGAAGGAGTTGCCGGCCGCCGCCACAGGAGCGGCGACGAGCGGGTCGTAGCGGGCGTACCCATGCGGGAACGAATCGCCCGCATGACCCGCACACGTGTCCGCGCGCCTGCTGCCGTTGATTCGTCCCCGCGACGAATCAGAGAGGACGCGTCGCCCGAAGTCCGCGGTCGAAACCTCCTGTCGCTCCGGGTCCCCTCCGCGCCTGACGAAGAATGATTGGCGAGGGCTCCGGCTGTCGTCCGGCGCTATTCGAGCGGTGGCCATCGACCGACCGGTGGTGGAGCGCGCCGGCCGAGCCCTGCGCGCCAGTAGGTTTCGCCCGCGGCCTTCGTCACGGTTCCAGACTGCATCTCGCGAAGGGCTCGGGTGGGCGTACCGATGCGGGAACGAATCGCCCGCGTTTCCCGCACCACCACCCGATGTGGGCGATTCGTTCCCGCATCAGTACGCCCGCGTCACTCCCGCCAGGGCAGCCGCACGCCGCGCTCGCGCGCGATCTCGACGGCCTTGTCGTAGCCGGCGTCCGCATGGCGGACGATGCCCATGCCGGGGTCGGTCGTGAGCACCCGCTGCAGGCGGGCGGCGGCGGCGGGAGTGCCGTCGGCGACGATCACCTGGCCGGCGTGGATCGAGTTGCCGATGCCGACGCCGCCGCCGTGGTGGAGCGAGACCCAGGTCGCGCCGGCGGCGGTGTTGAGCATGGCGTTCAGCAGGGGCCAGTCGGCGACGGCGTCGCTGCCGTCCTTCATCCCCTCGGTCTCGCGATAGGGCGACGCGACCGAGCCGCAATCGAGATGGTCGCGCCCGATCACGATCGGCGCCGAGATCCGTCCGCTCGCGACGAGTTCGTTGATCTTCGCGCCGAACTTCGCCCGCTCGCCGTAGCCGAGCCAGCAGATGCGCGCGGGCAGTCCCTGGAAGGCGATCCGCTCGCGCGCCATCGCGATCCAGCGCCGCAGACCGACGTCCTGCGGGAAGAGCTCCAGCACCGCCTCGTCCGTGACCGCGATGTCCTTCGGATCGCCCGAGAGCGCGACCCACCGGAACGGCCCCTTCCCTTCGCAGAAGAGCGGCCGCACGTACTCGGGCACGAAGCCGGGGATCTCGAACGCGTCCGCGACGCCCGCCTTCTTCGCCTCGCCGCGCAGGTTGTTGCCGTAGTCGAAGGCGACGGCGCCCTTGCGCTTCAGCGCCAGCATCGCGCGCACGTGGTCGGCGCACGTCGCGCCACTACGCCGCTGGTACTCCTTCGGATCCTTCGCGCGCAGCTCGGCCGCGGCCGTCAGCGTCATCCCGCGCGGCACGTAGCCGTTCAGCATGTCGTGCGCCGACGTCTGGTCGGTCAGCAGCTCCGGCGTGATCCCGCGCGCCAGCAGCCGCTCGAGCAGCTCCGCCGCGTTGCCCGGCCATCCGACCGAGACCGCCTTCTTCTGCGCCTTCAGCTGCAGCGCGCGATCGATCGCCGCGTCGAGCCCCTCGACGCACTCGTCGAGATACCGCGTCTTCAACCGCTTCTCGATGCGCGCGCGATCGACCTCCGCCGCCAGCAGCGTGCAGCCCGTCATGACGGCGGCGAGCGGCTGCGCGCCCCCCATCCCGCCGAGCCCCGCCGTGACCGCGAGCCGTCCGCCCCCCTCGCCGCCGAAACTGCGCGCGATCGCCGCGTGGAACGTCTCGTACGTCCCCTGCACGATCCCCTGCGAGCCGATGTAGATCCACGAGCCCGCCGTCATCTGCCCGAACATCATCAGCCCGCGCGCCTCGAGGTCGCGGAAGTGGTCCCAGTTGCCCCACGCCGGCACCAGGTTCGAGTTGGCCAGCAGCACGCGCGGCGCATCGGCGTGCGTCTTGAATACGCCGACCGGCTTGCCCGACTGCACCAGCAGCGTCTCGTCGTCGCGCAGCGTCGTGAGCGCCTTCAGGATCGCCTCGAAGCACTCCCAGTTGCGCGCCGCCTTCCCGCTGCCGCCGTAGACGACGAGCCGATCGGGATCCTCCGCCACCTCGGGATCGAGGTTGTTCTGCAGCATCCGGAACGGCGCTTCCGTCAGCCACGACCGGCACGTGAGCTTCGCGCCGCGCGGCGCGCGGACCGGACGGGGCGACGACGAGGCGGGCGTCATGGCGAGGCTCTCGAGATGGGACGAATCCGCCGCGAGCGGCGTCGATCGGGCGGGCGATCGTAGCGGGGGCTATCGTCGGCCCGCCCGTCGAAGGGGGAACGTGCGATGCGCAGACTTCTGCTCGCTCTCGCCGTGATCGTCGGAGCGCTGGCCGCGATCCGCTGGTGGCCGGACGCCGCGCCGACGATCGCGCCCGTCGAGAAGAGCGAAGGCGATCGCGCGAAGGATGCGGTCGCGCCGGAGACTCCGACGCCAGCGCCCGCACTCGCGATCGACGTCGTCCGCGACGTCGAGCCGCCGCGTTCCGCGCCGATCGCGGCGACCGAGATCGCTGCGCCGCCCGATGCTGCGACGGCTTCCGCCGCCGGCGCGACTCTCGGCCGCGTCGTTCTCCACGACTTCGATGGGTCGCTCCTCCCGCCCGGCTCGGGAACGATGCAGGGCTACTGGATGGAGGGCGGCAGCGGGTCGGGCAGCGACGACGTCACCGTCACGTCGGGCCGCTTCTCCGTCACGATTCCGGCTGGCAGGACGTTCAAGCCGTCGCGGCTCGAGCTCGATGGCCAGCTCGTCCACGTCGAGGAGAAGCCCGTCGTGCCCGACGCCGCGGGCGAGCTGGTGATCGACGCGCGCCGCATCGCGGGACTGACGCTCCACGTGATCGACGCGACGACGCGCGCCGAGCTTCCGCGCGTGACGGTGCTGCGCAACCGCGGTTTCCCGTTCGACGACTTCGACCATCCCGGCAGCTCGCGCTCCCGCGACGCGCTCGCCGATGCGCAACCGTCGCCGTTGACGCTCGCCGTCCCGGACGGTTCGCACCGCGTCGACTGGAGCTTGCAGGTGAACGTCGGCGCCGAGGGTCACGCGTGGCGCGTCGTCGAGCTCGACTTCACGCGCGGCGGCGAGCAGACGGTCGAGCTCGACGCAGGCGGCACGCTCGAAGTCGCGCTCGTCGGCGATCGGTCCGCGCGGCCCGCGCCAGCGGGGCCGTCCGACGACTACGCCTCGAGGTTCGAGCGCGTGCCGCAGCCGGTCCTGCGCGTCCGCAAGCCGTTCACGCTGCCAGGAGGCGAGCCGCCGTTCGACGCCGACGCCGCGCTCGCCTCGGCCAGGCAGCTCCTCGCCACCCTGTCGGAGGAGCAGCGGTCGGAGGCGTTCCCCGACGGCGTCGTGCCCGACGACGCGACGCTGCGCGACCTGCTCGTGAAGGCGCACGAGGAGTCGCTCCGCTTCGTCGCCCAGCACGAGACGATGACGGTCGTCGCCGAAGTCGAGCCCGAGGACGAGGGGATCACGCGGATCGACGGCCTTCCGGCCGGCCGCTGCGTCGTCGCGCTGGAACTCGGCAACCACTGGGACAAGCCGCGCCTCTTCGCGCGCGAGGAGGTCGAGGTGCGCGCCGCCGCGACGGCGCACGTCACGCTCGTGCTGCGCGAGGAGAAGCGGCCGGAGGCGGTGGCGCTGAGCGGGCGCGTCCGTCTCGCGCCCGAATGGAACAAGCGATCGATCGATCTCCACTTCGAGCCGCTCGACGTGCCCGGCGGCAGCAGCGCCGACGAGGTCGAGCTCGACGTCCCGACGCGCGGCTCGGCGGCCGGACCGGAGTGGCATCCGTTCGACGCGGGACAGGTGCTGCCAGGCCGCTGGCTCGTGAAGTCGTACGGCTTCGAGTTCCAGCAGGTGATCGACACCGGACCTTCGGGCCGCACCGACGCCGAGATCGTCGTCGGCGATCCGGCCGACGTCGCGGTGAAGCTGATCGACGCCGCCACCGGCGCCACGATCGTCGTCGCCGATCCACGCGCGCTCCTCTGGAACTGCGCGCGCCCCGAAGGGAGCACGGGCGGCAGCCTCGACGAAGCCAAGCGGGACGAAACGGCCGGCCTCTGGCGCTTCCGTGCGCCCGCCGGCCCGATCGAACTGCAGCTGACGGGCGAAGCGGCCGAGCTCTACGACGGCTTCGAGCCCGGCGTCGTGCGCGTGGCGCCGGGACGCAACGAGCTCGCCTACACGCTGCGCCCGGTGCAGACGCTCGAGGTCCGCTTCGAGGTCGACGGCCATCGGCTGACCGCGAGCGGACCGGTGCGGCCGATCCACATGGGCACCGCGGCGCTGACCCGCGCCGGATCGAACGCGCGCGCGGCAGCGACGCGCTGGAGCGATTCGGTGATCTGGTTCACGCTCCCCGAGCCGGGCCGCTGGCGGCTCGAGATCGCGCGCCTGCCTGGCTACCGCGCGGTCGAGCCGGTCGAGATCGAAGTCGCTCCGAGGCAAGTGACCGTGCATCGCGTCGCGCTGGTGCCCGAGGAGTAGCGCGCGCGATGGCGGACGGCGACGCGACGAAGCGGCGGCTCGCGGCGCTCGTCGGCGTCGTGGGGATCGCGGCCGCGCTGGTCGTCGCGCTCCTCTTCGCGTCCGGAGATGGCGAACGATCGCTCGCGCCGAAGGACGAGGTCGCCGCTTCGCGAGCCAGCGGGGGCGAGCCCGCCGGCGCGCCGCTCCACGACGCCGACGATCTCGACGCTTCCGACGCTCGCGACGCTCCGATCTCCGCCTCCGACTCGTCGCCGACCCGCTCCCTCGACCTCCCCGACTTCCTCGAGTCCGTCGGCCCGTCGATCGCCGTCGTCGCGCGCGAGACCGGCCGCGCGCTGCCCGACGCCGGCGTCTGGTGGATCGCGCGCGACGAGGTCGACGACGCGCGCTGGCGCGAGCTGCAGCGCGGCGAGCCGGCGACGCTCGAGGCGCTGGAGCGCGACGGCCATGCGGTGAAGCTCGACGCGCTGGGCGGCGCGGAGCTGCCGTGGCATCGCGGGCTCGCGCGCCTCTGGATCCGCGACGGCGATCGCGCGGCGCTGCGGACGCTGGCGCTCGACGAGGCGCGTCGGCACAAGATCGAATTGGCGCGCAGAGAGACGCTGACGATCCGGACGGCCGACCGCGACGGCCGGCCGGTGAGCGACGTGCCGGTGATGGTCGCGGCGTGCGCGGTGGCCGACGGCCAGCTTGCGCCGGCGCGCGAGGAGCCGCTCCACCTCGCGGCCGCGCCGACCGACCGCGATGGCGAGCTCCGCTGCGAGCGCGGCAGCCGCTGGCTCGACGAGCATCTCGACGGCGACGGTCTCGCCACACGCGACACGTTGGTGGCGGCGCTCGCCTTCCCGTGCCGCGATCGCCGCACGACCGCGATCGACCCGCGCGATGGATGCGAGCGACCCGTCGAGCTGCGACCGCCGCTGATGGCCGAGCTGCGGCTGCGCGCCGCGCTCGAGAACGACGCACCGTGCCTCGTGCCCGTGGCGGTGCGCGTCACGTGCAGCGATGCGAAGCGCGACGCGCTCCCGACGTTCACGGCGGAAGGCGTGATCGCCACCGGCGACGGATGGCTGTTGCCGGTCGAGGCGATGGCGCCCTTCCAGATCAAGGCAGGGTCGACGGACGGCGCGCTGGTCGCCGACCCGATCGTGGCCGGAAGCGGCGCGGTGGCGACGACGACGGAGCTCCTGCTCCGCTTGCGATCGGTCGAGCCGCCGCCGATGGCGACGATCGTCGTGCTCGCGCCGTCGGGCCAGCCGCTCGCGAGCAGCAACGTCGGGTGGCAGCCGGCACAAGCGATCCACTTCCCGCTCCGCGGCAGGATGACCTTTGCCACCACCGACGAACGGGGTCGACTGCCCGTCCCGATCGCGCGGCTGCCGTCGTCGCCGCCCGGCATGTCGGCAGCGCTGCACCTCTACTCAGGATTGCTCGATGGCGGCGACGGCGGCGCGCGCCTGCGCGGCCGGCTGGCGCTGACGAAGCCGGACTGGAAGGATGGCGACGTGCTGGGCGAGGTCACGCTGGAGGAGTTGCCGACCATCGTCGCCGGCCGCGTCGTCTCGTCGCGCGGCGCGGGTCTGCCAGGAGCGACACTCCACGTCGTCGACCGAGAGCGCGCGTGGATGGACTCCGGGCAGATCGGGAAGGTGGAGCTCAAGCTCGGTGAGCGGGTCCACTGGATGACGCGCAGCGGCGACGGCGGCCGCTTCGAGATCCGCTCGCGGCTCACCTGCGACGACGTCGTGATCCGCGCGACGCTCGACGGCTGGAGCCAGAAGACGACGATCCACGACGGCCCCTTGCCGCCGCACGACGAAATGGGCGTCGGCGCCGCCAGCGTCACGATCGTGATGGTCCGCAACGGCCGCGCGCGCGGAACGCTGCTGGCCGAGCCGGGCACGTCGTTCCGCCGCCTCCTGCTGCGCGCGGCGCCAGGCACCAACGCTCTCGTGCGCAGCGAGATCGGCGACGACGGCCGCTTCGAGATCGAAGGGATCCCCGGCCCGCTCGCTCTCCAGGTCGTCTCGCGCACCGACGCCGCGGTGATCGGCATCAACTGGGATCCCTCGGACACCGTGCTGCTCGCCGAGATCGACGGCCTCGATCTGATCGAGGACCAAGTCCTCTCCGACCCGCGCCTCGACCCGATCGACCTGCGCGGCCAGCTCGTGACGACCACGATCACGGCGCGCACGCGCAGCGGCGCGCCGATCGCGGGAGCCCGCCTCTTCCTCGTCGATTCAGGGGACTACGTCGTCGAGCTCGAACCTCCCGCCGACCCGTTCGGCCGTGCGGTCATCTCGGTGCCTCGCCCCGCGCCACGGCTCACCGTCGGCCTCGCCGGCCTGCTGGCGCAATCGAGCCGATTCGATCGGAGCGACGTCACGCTGGTGCTTCCGCCGGCACCGCGTCTCCGCCTCCAGCTCGCCGGAGCGGACCACCCGCTGCGCGACGTGCCGGCCAGGATCCAGCTCGCGAGCGGCGCGTCGGCCCGCTCGACCGCGACCATCGCGGCTGCGATCGGCCCGACCGAGTGCGGCGACGGCGGCAGCGACGGCGATGGCAACCTCTATCGCGAGGCCGCGCTCCCCTTCACCGGCCGCTGGCTCGTCAGCTTCAAGCGCGATCCCGCCGCGTGGCGCGGGCTCTGGACGCAGACCATCGAGGTCACCGCCGACGAGGCGCTGCGGCTCATGTCCGTCGACCTCACCGCCGCGCAACGGTCCGAGATCGAACGGCAGCGCTGACGCGCACCGCCGCGCGCGCCCGCCTCACGGCGCGCCCGGTGTCTTGCTCGCGTTCGCGCTCTCGAGCTGCTTCGCCAGGAACTCCACGTCCATGAAGGGATCGCCGCCGGTCCGCTTCCAGCGCACGCGGCCCTTCGCGTCGATCACGATGGTCGAGTGGAGCTCGAGCTCCTCGAAGTCGTCGTAGCTGGCGAAGCGGCGCGCGGTGGCGTGGTCGGCGGCGTCGGAGAGGAGGCGGAACGAGAACTTGCCGATCTTGGCCGACTCCTTGTTCTTCTCGGGCGGCGCGCTGCTGACGCCGAGCAGCACGGTGTCGCCGAAGCCGCCGCTCGCGGCCTTCTCGTGGAGCTTGCGGAGCTGCTCGACGCAGTGGGCGCACTCCTCGCCGAGGAAGAAGACGAGCAGCACGTTGCGGCCGCGGAAGTCGGAGAGATGGACCGGCGCGCCGTCGGCGTCGACGACGTCGAGCTCGGGCGCGGCGAAGGGCACCCAGTCGAGCGGGCCGACGTCCTGGTTGGCGTCGAGCGTGTAGGGGCGCTCCGCCGCCGCCGTCGACGCGACGGGCGTCTCGCCGAGCTTCAGCGCGGCGAGCTCGCGCGGCCAGCGCAGCCCCGGATCCGCCGCCGACCAGACGTAGGCGAAGCGGCCGGCCGCCTCCTTCGCGGCGTCGCGTTCGCCGAGCGCGAGGCGCGAGTGGGCCAGGCCGCAGAGCGCGAAGGCGTCGTTCGGCAGCGCCTCGAGCGCGCGGTCGTAGGCGGCGACGGCGAGGCGCTGGTCGCCGTGGCGGCGGAAGAGGTCGCCCAGCACCAGCCACGCCGACCACGGGTCGTCCTGCGGATCGTTCTCGTAGGTGTCGTCGGCGCGCAGCTTCATCTCGATGTCGGCCGCCTGCGTGACGCGCTGCACCGCGCCAAGCAGGTCGCCGTCGGCGTCGCGCAGCAGCCCTTCCGCGATCAGGAGGCGCATCGTCAACGGGCCACCGGCGTCGGCGCCCTTCTCGGCGACGTCGACGCGCTTCTTCATCTGCCCGACGCGCGAGCGCGCCTCCTCGGGCTTGCCGAGCGCGAGGTACGCGACCGACTCCGCGAACGCGCGCGCGTCCTTGTCGTCGTCGAGCTCGCGCCACGGGATCGCGCCCGGCTTGACGATCTCGTCCCAGCGCTCGAAGCGCAGCAGACCGCGCACCAGCGCCTTCATCCCCTGGTCGACGTCGCCGTACTCGCCGTCCTTGTTCTTCTCGGGGTCGCGCGGCGCCGCGATCAGGTCGCGCGCGCCCGCCCGCGCCGCCGCCTCCATCCCGAGCTGCTCCTGGATGTGGCAGAGGTAGTTGCGGTTGTGGGCGAAGTTCCACGACTCGAACGGCAGCGCGAGGTGCTCGCTCATGTAGTCGAGCTCGACGCGCGTCGCGCGGTCCATCGAGCGCGCCGCCTCGTGCCACATGCCGATCTTGCTGTAGATGTGGCCGGGCATGTGGTTGGCGTGGCCGCTGCCGGGCGCCGCGGGGCCGTAGCGCTGGCAGCTCGGCAGCGCCTGCACCGGCACCGTGCGATCCCAGTTGTGGATGCGGTAGTGGTGCGCGCCGGGATGGTCGGGCTCGCGCGCGAAGACCTGCTGCAGCACGAGCTCGTTGCCGTAGGAGTTGCGCTGGCGGATCGAGTAGAGGGCCAGCAGCGCCTTCGCCTCGACGTCGTCGGGATACGCGAGCGCCACCTTCTGCAGCTCCGCCGCGAGCTTCTTCTGCGGCGTCTTCTCGCCCGCGCGATAGGCGGTCGCCCACGCCTCGAGGTAGGCGCGCTCGCGCGGCGAGACCTTCGCCTTGCGCTGCACCGCCTGCACCAGGAAGTCGCGGTAGCGCTGGAGTTCCGCCTCCTCGAAGTTGCCGTCGACGAACCAGGTGAGCCCCGTGCGCGCGAGCCCCCAGAACGCCATCGCGCATTCGGGATCGAGCTTCAGGCACCAGCGGAACGACCGCTCCGCCTCCTCGAACCAGAAGTTGTGGAGCAGCGTGTTGCCGTGGTCGAACCACTCCTGCACCTCGGCCGCGACCTTCGGGTCGGCGACGTTCACCGTGATCGGGAAGTGGGTCGTCCCGATCTGCGGGATCTTCCAGGGACGCTGCCGCATGCCGGAGTCGAAGGCGCTGCCGTGCTTGCTGTGGCCGGCGCCGTCGAACGGCGCGAGCGGCCGCGCCGGCGGCGGGCCAGGCAGGACGGACGCGACGAGCAGGCAGCACGAGGCGAGCGCGAGCGGCGACGACATGGCGCGTGACTCCGGCAGGAACGAGAGGCGGAGAACGGTAGCGATCGTCCGATCGGACGGGCAGCGGTCGGCCAGTGGCTACGATCGCGCGCCACTCTCCGAGAGGGGCTGTCGATGTTCTGGCGCTCGATCGGGCTGCCGCTGGCCGCGCTCCTCGTCGCGACCTCGGGACGCAGCGACTCCGACGGCGCACGCGAGCGAGATGCCGCGGTCCTGACGGCGCGCGTCGTCGACGACGCGAGCGGACGGCCGATCGCCGGCGCGCGCGTGACGGTCGTATGGGACTTCGCGTCCCCCCACCTGCGGGTCGAAGCGACCACGTCGGCCGACGGCGCGGTCCTGCTCACGCTCGATCCGTGGCACGGCAGCGCGGTCCGTTGGGACGTCTTCCATCCCGATCACGTGCGCGCGTCGGGCTTCGGCGTGCCGGTTTCCGGCGTGCTGGGCGAGGTGCGCCAGCCACCGCGCTTCGAATTGGGGGAACTGAGCCTCGAGCGGGGCGTCGCGATCTCGGGGCGCGTGGTCTCCGCAGGCGAGCGCCGGCCCGTCGCGGGCGGCGAGGTGCGGCTGCTCTCGCTGCCGGCGGGCGGCGACTACCTCGGACCGGGCGTGGCGGGACGGCTCGCGACGACCGACCACGCCGGCGGCTTCGTCCTCTCCGAGCGCGTCGGCTCCCAACGCGGCGCGCCGGTGACCCTCTTCGCCGTCGCCGACGGCGGCATCGGCTGGAAGAGCGTCGTCCTCGACGCCGCGCGGCCGCAGGTCGACGACGTCGTGATCGAACTCGAGAGCGACCACTCTCTCGCGGCGCGCGTCGTCGACCACGACGGCCGGCCGATCGAGGGAGCGACGGTCGTCGCGCTGCCGCGCTTCGCTCCGCTCGGAGCCGCCGAGGGCGACCTCGCCTGGTGGATCCACTGCGACGATCTCGCGATCTACGATCGCTTCGTCGCGACGACGGGAGGCGATGGCGCCGTCGAGTTCCGCCGCCTTCCCGCGCCGCCGGGCGGAGCGACCTACGAGCTGCACGCGCAAGCGCATGGCCACGACCCCGCACAGGCGCCTCCTCTCGAGGTCCCACGTCAGGCGCCGGGTCCGGTCACGATCGTTCTCCAGAAGTGGAAGGAGACGAAGGAGTGGCGGCCGATCGGCGCCGTCCGCGACCCGCGCGGCCGGCCGATCGAGGGGGCGGTCGTCGAGTACCGGCACGACAAGATGCGGACGGGCGCCGACGGCCGTTTCGAGTGGCTCTACCGGCTCTCTCTCGAAGGGAGCGCCGACGCGATCGAGGACGAGCTGATGCGCGCCTCCGCTCCCGGCCACGGCCGGGCGTGGCGCCGCCTGCCTGCCGAGCTCGAGGGCGATGTCGTCCTCGACTTCGTGCTCGCCGATCCGGTGCCGATCACCGGCCGCGTGATCGACGAGGGCGGCGCGCCGGTCGCCGACGTCGTGCTCGAGCTGACGCGCGCCGGCGACAGCGAGGCGATCACCGGCTGCGACGAGCTGACGGCGAAGAGCGACGGCGACGGCCGCTTCGCCTTCGACGAGACGTGGGAAGGCGAATGGTGGCTCGACGTCTCCCCGTTCTTCGGGAGGCACGACCACGACATCCCCGACCGCTTGCGCGTCGCGGCGGGCGAAGAGGTCGTCGTCCGAGTGAACCGGTCGCGGCGCGGGGAAGCGACGCTCGTCGCCACCGTGGTCGCCGGCGCGACCGGCGCTCCGGTCGAAGTCGACCACGCGCAGATCGAGCTCGAACGCAGCGCCAGCTGGTGGACCAGCTTCCACCCGACCGTCGAATCGAGCCGCGTCGTGCAGGAGAAGCTGCTGCCCGGCCGCTACGTGCTGCGCGTCCGGACGCGCGACGGACGCCACGGCGCCGCGCGCTTCGCGATCGACGAAGGCGACACGACCGTGCCGCTCACCCTCGCGCTCGACGAGCCGTGCGAGATCGAGGGGCGCGTCGTGCCGTCGAGAGGCGAGCGTGCGCGCGTCCACCTCCATCCGCCGCTCGGACACGGCGATCCGATCACGACGGTCGGAAGCGACGTCGCGATCTCGTTCACGAGCACCCACGACGGCGAGGCCGAGCTCGACGACACAGGCCGCTTCCGCTTCCACGGCGTCGCGCCGGGAATCCCGCTCGACATCGCCTTCGCCGGCGACGGCCGGGTCGCGACGCAGCGTGTCACGCTCGCGCCGGGCGAGACACGCGCGGTCGAGCTGCAACCCGTCGCCGCGGGAGAGCTCGCGATCGTCGGCGCCGAGGGGCTCGCCGACGGCATCGTGCGGCTCGACATCGCCGATGCGGCCGAGTTCGAGCGCGACTCGGCGGCCACGTCGCAGTCGCCGTGGGCGCCCGGCTCTCCGTGGCGCTTCGTACGGGACGACTTCGTCGGCGACGCGCGCGACCTGCTCGGGACGACGCGGCCGTCGCCGCTCGCGCCCGGTCGCTGGCGCTGGCGGGCCAGCTACTGGCCGCTGCCGCACGACGGGCCGCGCGACGAGCCGCGGATCGTCGAGGGCGACATCGAGATCGTCGCCGGCGGCCGCGCGTCGATCGACCTCTCCTCGCTGCGCTGAGCGGCGCCGCGCCGCCTCGACGCGTCCCGCTACCATCCCCCGCTCGCCGCTCCCGACCCGTGCGAGCCCCACCGCGATGATCGAGTTCCAGCGCCTGATCCTCGGCGACGCGCGCCGCAACGAGCTCTTCGCCGAGGCGCTGCGCCGCTCGATCGTGCCGGGCGAGACGACGGTGGCCGATCTCGGGGCGGGGACGGGCTACCTCTCGTTCGTCGCGCGCAAGCTCGGCGCGAAGCACGCGACGCTGGTCGAGATGTCGGAGCTGATCGGGCTGGCGCAGCGCCTCGCGAAGGCGAACGGGATCGACGGCTGCACCTTCGTCCACGCCCACTCGGTCGAGATCGCGGAGCCGCCGAAGGTCGACCTCGTCGTGAGCGAGACGCTCGGCAACCTCGCGTTCGAGGAGAACCTGCTCGAGACGCTGCAGGACGCGCGGCGCTGGCTGAAGAAGGGCGGGACGCTCGTGCCGCAGCGGGTGCGCCAGTTCGCGGCGCCCGTCGTCGCGCCGCGCTGGTTCGCGGAGCTCGACGCCTTCGCGCGCGTCGGCCACGGCCTCGACTTCGCGTTGGCGCGGACGATCGCGACCGACAACGTCTACGTGCGCCGTTTCGCGCCGGGCGACCTGCTCGACGGCGCCGCCGACGCGAAGGCGGCGCCCTGCTTCGACGACGTCGACCTGCGCGCGCGCACCGCGAGCGTGCGGCGCGGCACGGCCGAGTGGCGGCTGCCGAAGGCGACGGAGCTGCACGGCTTCGCGCTCTGGTGGGAGTGCGAGCTGATCGCCGGCGCGCCCGACCTCGTGCTGTCGACCTCGCCGCTCGCGCCCCCCACCCACTGGGAGCAGGTGTGGCTCCCGCCGCGCGCGCCGATCGCGGCGAAGGCGGGCGACACGCTGCGCCTCGAAGTCGAGTGCGACTCGCGGCCGCAGGTGAAGATCAACCTGAAGTGGACGGCGACGCTGCTCGACCGCGCCGGCGCCGTGCGCGCGCAGGAGAAGCACGACATGAGGAAGGGGTACCTCGAATGAACGCCGCGACGATCGCTCCGCTGCTCCTCGCGGCCTCGGCCGCGCTCCTCGCCGCCGCGCCGGCGCAGGAGTCGTCGCTCGACCGCGCGCGGAAGATCCACGCCGACCTGCCGGTGGTCGACGGCCACAACGACCTGCCGTGGGAGATCCGCGAGAAGCTCGGCGGCGACCCGCTCGCCGTCGACTTCCGGACGCTCCAGACGCGCTTCCACACCGACTTCGAGCGGCTGCGGCAAGGCGGCGTCGGCGCGCAGTTCTGGTCGTGCTACGTGCCGTTCGACGAGGAGAAGTCGACGGCCGCGACGTTCGTCGAGCAGCTCCTGCTGATCCACCGCCTCGTCGCCGCCTATCCCGAGCAGCTCGAGATGGCGCTGACCGCGGACGACGTCGAGGCGATCCGCAAGCGCGGCAAGGTCGCCTGCCTGATCGGCGTCGAGGGCGGCCACGCGATCGACGACTCGCTCGCGAACCTGCGCCTCCTCTTCTCGCTCGGCACGCGCTACATGACGCTGACGCACGGCGGCACGCTCGCGTGGGCCGACTCGGCGACCGACGTCGCGCGCCACGGCGGGCTCACCGCGTTCGGCGAGGAGGTCGTGCGCGAGATGAACCGCCTCGGCATGGCGGTCGACCTCTCGCACGTCTCGCCCGAGACGATGGACGACGCGCTGCGAGTCACGAAGGCGCCGGTGATCTGCTCCCACAGCTCGGCGCGCGCCGTCGCCGACCATCCGCGCAACGTGCCCGACGCGCAGCTGCGCGCCATCGCGGAGAACGGCGGCGTCGTGATGGTGAACTTCTTCCCCGGCTTCGTCTCGCCGGCGGCGGCCGCGACCCTCTCCGCGGGGCTGGCGCATCGCTTCGAGCTCAAGGCGCAGGGGATGAAGGGCGCGGAGCTGTCGAAGGCGATGGACGCGTGGAACGCCGACCATCCGCTGGCGCGCGCGACGCTCGACGACGTGGTGGCCCACGTGCAGCACATCGCGCAGGTGGCCGGCAAGGAGCATGTCGGGATCGGCTCCGACTTCGACGGGATCCCGTCGGTGCCGATCGGGCTCGAGGACGTCTCGAAGTACCCGGCGATCACGGCGAAGCTGCTCGACGCGGGCTGGAGCGAGAAGGAGGTGCGCGGGCTGCTCGGCGGCAACGCGCTGCGGGTGCTGCGCGGCGTCGAGCGCGTCGCGCGCGAGATGCGGAAGTGAGCGCGCCGCGCGTCCTCGCCCTCTTCGCCCATCCCGACGACGCCGAGCTCCTGTGCGGCGGCACGCTCGCGCTGCTGGCCGAGCTCGGCTGGCGCGTCCATCTCGCGGCGATGAGCCCGGGTGATCTCGGCTCCGCGAAGCTCGACCGCGAGGCGATCGCGGCGACGCGGCGCGAGGAGGGGCAGCGCGCCGCGGCGCTGCTGAAGGGCGCGTGGCACTGCGTCGAGGCGCGCGACTTCGCGATCGTCTACGGCGAGGAGCTCTGCCGGCGGGCGACCGCGCTGCTGCGCGAGGTGGCGCCCGACCTCGTGCTCACCCACTCGCCGACCGACTACCTCGCCGACCACGAGGAGACGGCGCGCATCGTCGCGCAGGCGTGCTTCGCCGCGCCCGCCCGCCTCTACGCGACGGAGGGCGACGCGCCGGCGACGGCAGCGATCGCGCCGCTCTACTACGCCGACCCGGTCGAGCAGATCGATCGCTTCGGAAAGCTCGTCGCCGCGTCGCTCGTCGTCGACGTCGCGTCGGCCTGGCCGATCAAGGAGCTGCTGCTGCAGTCGCACCGCAGCCAGCGCGACTGGCTCCGGACGCAACATGGCGCCGACGACTTCGTCGCCGAGGCGAAGCGCTGGGCCGCGACGCGCGGGGCCACGGTCGGCCTCGCGCTCGGCGAGGGGTTCCGGCCGCATCACGGCCATGCCTTCCCGCGGACGGGCGTGCTCGAGCAGGCGCTGGGGAAGCGCTGCTACGTCGTCGGCGGCGGCGGGACCAGCGCGAGCGCGTAGCAGTTCAGCTCCGCCTCGTCGTTCGGCAGCCGGACCTTCCGCTCGAACGCGAAGCCGAGCGCGTCGAGCACGCGGATCGACCGCTCGTGGTCGGGCGTCGTGATCGCGAGGAGCTTGCGCAGCCGCAGGCGGTCGCGCGCGTCGGCGACGACGGCGGTGGCCGCTTCGAGGGCGTAGCCGAGGCCGGTGTGGCCGCCGACGAGCGCGTAGCCGAGGTCGGGGTGGTCGAGCACGTCGCGCTGGAAGAGGCCGCACATGCCGAGCGGCTCGCCGTCGGCGCGGCGCGTCACGAGGAGTCCGCCGAAGCCGTGCTTCGCGAAGCTGCCGATCGGGCCGGCTTCGAGGTAGGCGCGCGCCTGCTCTTCCGTGCGCACCTTGCGGTCGCCGACGTGGCGGAGGAAGCCGGCGTCGTTCAGCAGGCGGACGATGAAGCGCGAGTGGTCGAGGGCGAAGGGGACGAGGCGGAGGCGCGGCGTCGTGAGGATGGGCGGCGTGCCGGTTTGGCCGGCAGGACGTTCCGGGGTCGGTACGACGGCGTCGTTCATTCGACCCGCCCGCCCGCCGCGCGCGCGGCAGCGACGACGTCGCCGCTGCGCACCAGCGTCGCGAGCGCTTCGAGGTCGGGCGCGAGGTAGCGATCGTCCGCGAGCGTCTTCACTTCGCGGCGGATCCGGGCGTGCGCGGCGGCGAGCGGCTTCGTCGTGGCGTGCTCCTGCTCGAAGTCGAGGCCCTGCGCGGCGCAGAGGAGCTCGATGGCGACGACGCGCTCGCCGTTCTCGACGATCTGCAGCGCCTTGCGCGCGGCGATCGGGCCCATCGAGACGTGGTCCTCCTTGTTGGCGGAGGTCGGGATCGAGTCGACCGACGCGGGGAAGGAGAGCGCCTTGCTCTCGCTCACCAGCGCGGCGGCGACGACCTGCGGGATCATGAAACCGCTGTTGAGGCCCGGCTTCGGCGTGAGGAAGGCGGGCAGTCCCGAGAGGTCGGGGTTGACGAGGTTCTCGACGCGCCGCTCGCTGATCGACTGGAGGTCGGCGACGGCGGCGGCGACGCGGTCGGCGGCGGCGGCGATCGGCTGCGCGTGGAAGTTGCCGCCCGAGATCAGCTCGCCCTCCTCCGCGAAGACCAGCGGGTTGTCGGTCGACGCGTTGATCTCGATCTGCAGCACGCGGCGCGCCTCGGCGAGCGCGTCGCGGCAGGCGCCGTGGACCTGCGGCGCGCAGCGCAGCGAGTAGGGATCCTGCACCTTGCCGCAGTCGCGGTGCGATTCGAGGATCGCGCTCCCCTCGATCAGGCCGTGGAGGTTGCGCGCGACCGCGAGCTGGCCGGGATGGGGCCGCGCCTCGTGGATGCGGCGATCGAACGCGCGGTTCGTCCCCTTCAGCGCCTCGATCGTCAGCGCGCACGCGACGTCGGCGGTGCGCGCGAGCCCTTCCGCCCGCAGCAGCGCCTGCGCGGTGAGCGCCGTCGTCAGCTGCGTGCCGTTGATCAGCGAGATCCCCTCCTTCGCCTCGAGTTCGAGCGGCGCGATGCCGGCCTTCTTCAGCGCCGCGCGCACGCCCATCTCCTTGCCGCGCAGCCAGCACTTCCCGCCTTCGCCGATCAGCGCCAGCGCGAGGTGGGCCAGCGGCGCGAGATCGCCCGACGCGCCGACCGAGCCCTGGCACGGCACGCACGGAACGAGGTCGGCGGCCAGCAGCTCGGCCAGCTTCTCGACCAGCGCGACGCGCACGCCGCTGCGCCCGGTCGCGAAGGTCCGCGCGCGCAGCACCATCAGCGTCCGCACGATCTCCGGCGGCAGCGGCGCCCCGACGCCGCACGCGTGGCTGCGCAGCAGGTTGACCTGGAGCTGCGCGAGCTGCTTCCCGTCGATCCGCTCGCGCGAGAGCTTCCCGAAGCCGGTGTTGATCCCGTAGGCGGTGGCGCCCGACGCCAGCAGCCGATCGACGACCGTCCGGCTGGCCGCGATGGCGCGGCGAGCGTCGCCGCCCAGCGTCAGCTCGACCGTCTCTCCCGCCAGGATCGGGGCGAGGTCGTCGAGTCGCAGCGGCGCGCGCGTGAAGTGGATTTTCATGGCGGGGCGAGAGCGTAGCAGCGCGGCGAGGGCGTAAGCTCCCGCGCCTGCCTCAGGAGACGGGGACTCCGCAGTGACCTCCAAGCCCGAACGACCTGCCTCGGAGCCTGCTGCCGATCCGCCGCGCGCGCGCAGGCTCGTCGCGCACCTGCCGCGCGCCGGGCTGATCCTCTTCCTGATCGCGACCGTGCTGATCTTCCGCGAGGTGCTGCTGCCCTTCGTCCTCGCGATCTTCGGCGCCTACCTCATCTATCCGATCGTCTCGCGCCTCGAACGGATCCCGATCGGCAAGCGCCACCCGCCGCGCTGGCTCGCCGTCGTGAGCGTCTACGCGCTGCTCTTCACCACCGGCTGGTTCACGGTGCCGCCGCTGGTGGGCAACGTCTCGATGCAGATCCGCAAGCTGGTGAGCGACCTGCCGCGCCACTTCCAGTGGGTGTCGAAGCAGCGGAAGGGGCTCGACGAGTGGGTCGCGGAGAAGCTCGAGGTCGAGCACCTCTCCGCGCCGACGCCGCAGCTGATCTACGACGACGTCGACGCGCTGGCGACCGGCACGATCGAGGCGCTGCCCGCGGGCGACGACGAACTGCTGATCCCGCCGCCGCTGGCGAAGGCGCCCGAGAAGGCGGCCGAGCCGGCGGCGGGCGCGACGACGGTGATCCAGCTCTTCGCGATCAACCTGAAGCTGCCCGACGGGACGGTCGAGCCTGCGGCGGGAACGGGCGCCGCGCCGGCGCACGACGGCGCTGCGACGAACGAGGAAGAGGCGAACGGCGGCGAGAGCTCGGCGCACGAGGAGACGCCCGAGCCGCCCTCCATGGCCAGCGTGAAGCCGCGGCGCTTCGACGAGGAGAAGGGCAACGCGCTGAAGAAGGAGCTCTTCGAGGCGATCAACGGCGAACTGAAGAGGCCGGGGCTCGCGAAGGGCGTCGTGACGCGCGTCGAGCGCGAGATCGTGCCCGCGCTGGCGCAGAAGCACCTCGGGCTGCCGGCGGACGATCCTCAGCTCGCGCTGCTGGCGCGGAACACCGGGCTGCGCGTGCGCGACGCGGTGAAGCAGGAGGACTACGCGCGCGTCGTCGACGCCTACGTCGTCGCGGGGCTCGAGACGGCGCGGCGCGTCGTGCAGGAGCAGCTCTCGGGGCTGCTCGGCTGGATCACGGGGCTGGCGCACGGGATCTTCGACTTCTTCCTGATCCTGATGCTCACGGCCTTCTTCCTGATCTTCTTCCCGACGATCCGCGACTACCTGCGCGACCTCGTCGCGCCGCAGTACCGCGAGGACTACGGCGCCGTGCTGAAGCGGATCGACACGCGGCTGTCGGGCGCGATCCGCGGCCAGGTGCTGATCTGCATCGTCAACGCGGTGCTGACCTTCCCCGGCCTCTGGTTCATCGGCGCCCATTCCGACGCCACCAACCTGTCGAGCTACTCGGCGCTGCTGTCGCTGCTGGCCGGCGTCCTCTCGATGATCCCGATCTTCGGCGTGATCCTCTCGACCGTGCCGATGGTCGTGCTGGCCCTCGCGCAGGGCTCGGTCGGCGGCGCGCTCAGCGTTATCGCCTGGATCTCGATCATCCACGCGATCGAGGCCTACATCCTCAACCCCAACATCCTCGGCCACAGCGCCAGCATGAACCCGATCATCGTCGTCTTCGCCCTCCTCGCCGGGAAGCAGTTCGGCGGGATGCTGGGCGCGCTGCTGGCCGTGCCGGTCGCGTCGGTCGTCGTGAGCCTCTTCGGCTACTACCGGCGGCGCGTCGTGCAGGGCCACGAGTCCGCGGCCGGCGGCACCGGAGATCGCTGGCAGGACTGACGCGGGCGTACCGATGCGGGAAAGATCCGCCGGCAATTCCGGCACACGGCGCTTTCGTCGGCGGTTGTTTCCCGCGTCGGTACGCCAGTGTCACCGAAAGCTGCTGTTTTGGTCCTGGACCGAAACGGCAGCGAAACCGGTCAAGTTGACGTAGGTCGGGGGGTGGAGAGAGTCAGCGCGGGGCGGGCGTGGGGTCGAGGAGGCCGCCGTCCATGACGGTGTAGAGGAGGCCGGCGCCGTCGCGGTCGTCGACGACGAAGGCCTGGAAGAACCAGCCGTCGCCGGGGTGGGAGTCGTCGGGGGCGGGGACGACCGGGATCTGCTGGAAGCCGGAGTCGTCGAGCTCGAACGGGAAGAGGATCTCGCGTCCGTCGAACTTCGGCGCGCGCAGTTGGCCGAGGTTCTTGCCCTTCAACGAGACGAAGTCGACGTCGCGCGCGACGATCAGCGTCCCCTTCGCGCGCGGCGCGCCGCGCAAGTGGAGCAGCACCGACTGGCCACGCAGCGGCGACGGCGAGGCGCGGCCGCGGCCGTAGCGCTGGTTGATCTGAAGCGAGAAGCCGCGCGCGTCGAGGTCGGCGAACGAGCTCGTCGCGTCGCAGCTCGCGTCGACACGCGCGGGGTCGAGACCGCTGACGCGCAAGGTGCTCGACTCGGCGAGCATCGCGCGCAGTTGCTGCTCCCTCGCCACGACCGCCGACTGGAGCACGATCGCGCTGCGCGTCGCGGACAGCGCGGGGTGGTCGCCGGTCGAAGCGCCGTTCATCACGGCACGCGTCAGTTGCAGCCGCGATTCCTCGGCCTCGATCACGGCGATCGGCTGGTCGAACAGCACCACTTGCGGGCAGCGGCGCACGATCATCCGCCGCGCGCAGTTCGCGACGACCTCACCGTTCTCGCGGCGGCTGCCGGAATGGCCCTGCACGATGATGGAGCCAGCGCACTGCTCGAAGGTCCAGCCGACCGGCTCTTCGGGGCCGCGCTGCTCGACCGGGACGACGGCCCGCATCGCGACGTCGAGCACGACGACGGTCTCGCCGGCGGGCAGCCCTTCGACGCGGAGCGACGCGATCCGCGCAGCGCCAGGAGGATCGGCGACGAGCGTCACGCCGCGCCGCAGCACGACGTCGCCGAAGTTCTCGGGAGCCAGGCGCAGGATCGCGCCGACGGGCGCGGCGTCGACGGCGCGTTGCAGCGCCTGCAGATCGCCGTCCGCCTCGACGAGGAGCGCGTCGTCCCGCCATGGCCGCGGCGGCGGCACGGCTCCGGCGGGCGCGCGCGTCGCATGCCACGCGAAGACGCCGCCGACCAGCAGCGACAGCAGGAGGAGCGCCAGCAGGTCGTGCCGCGAGGAGAACGGCAGCGGCGACGGCAACGACACCGCGGCACCCGGCGACGCGCCACCGCTCGGCGACGCGCGGCTCGCCTCGCGACGCAACCGCCAGCGCCACGCCGTCAGCACGACGAGCGTCAGCGCGGTCAGCAGCACGCCGATCGGGAGCGAGCGCGGCGCGAACTCGAGCGCGATCCGGTGTTCCCCCTTCGTCAGCGGCAGCGCGATCAACCCCTCGCGCGGCTCGCACGAGCGACCGCTGTTTGTGTCGCGCCAGCCGGGGAAGAAGTTCTGGTTGATCACGACGACGTCGTCGGCGTCGAGCGTCGCTTCGACGGCGATCGTGTTCGGCGTGAAGCTCGCGGCGACGCGGCCGTGGCCGCCCGCCAGCCACGCCTCGCCGCGATAGTCGAGGTCGCCCACCGCCTTGGTCGCGGCGAGCGACGGGACATCGGACTGCCCGCTCACGTTGCCGCGATTGCGCAGCACCGCCTCGTAGAGCGGCCCGCCCCATTGCGCCGGGACGCCATCGAACCGCGCCTGCACGAAGGCGGGCGGCGGCGGCCGCGGGTGGGGCGAGGCGAGCGTCGTCGGCGCGACGTCGCTCGGCGCCGCGACGGGGAAGGCGCCTTGCGCGAGCGGCGCGTCGAACCAGACCAACGGGACGGCCACCGAAAGCAGCAAGAGTGCCGCAGCCCAACGCGGCGGCGCCGGCGTCGGGCTGCGGCGCGCCGCGAAATGCAGCAATGACTCGCAGCCGAATCCGGCGAGCAGCGCGAGGGCGAACGCGACGTAGCCCATGAACCGCTCGGGCGCCTGCATCGAGGCGTAGACCGGCAGTTGGTGGAGCGCGTCCCACGCCGAAGGCTGCACGCTCGAGCCCGCGGCGAGCCACGCGAAGGCGAGCGCGACGGCCGCGAAAGGCCACGCGCGCCGCCACTGCCGCGCGACGGCGAGCAGCGCCAGCAGCGCGACGACCGGCCCGACGAACGCGCCGCAGTCGACCCAGTAGAGGACGCTCCCTCCCTGCAACGAGACGTGGAGCCCCTCCTCGATCGCGGCGGGATGGGGCAGCAGCAGCGAGCGCGCCATCTCGCCGATCGGCATGAACCGCCCGCTCGCGTCGAGCCGCCGCGGGAACTCGGAGAAGAGCTCCAGCAACGGCACGAGCCGCACCAGCGACGACGCGACGCCGGCGATCCCCATCGCGGCGCTCGCGACCAGCGGCCGCGCGCTCCGCTCGCGCAGCGCGCGCGCGGCCGCCTCGATCGCCAGCACCAGCGGGAAGAAGACGAAGTGGTGGACGCTGCCGGCGAAGAGCAGCAGCGCGAAGAGGAGCGCGCCGCCGACCAGCCAGCGACGGCTCGTCGCGGCGCGGCGGCTCGCGAGCAGCAGCCACGGCAGGCACGCCATGCCGACCAGCCAGTTCGGGAGGCCGCCGTTCACGTAGAGCGCGAGCGGACTGGCGCAGACGAAGGCGAGGCCGGGGAGTTGGGCTGCGGCGCCTCGCAGCCCAAGATCCCGTGCCAGCGCCACCAACCCCAGCCCGCACACCACGAAGAGCGGCACCAGGACGAGCTTGAACGCCAGCGGCGCGCCGAGCGCGAGGACCAGCGGCGTGACCGGCGTCAGCAGCATCGACTCGGGCTGCGCAAAGGCGACCTGGCCGCCGCGCCGCCACGGGTTCCACGACGGGAACTCGCCCCACCGCAGCAGCGTCTCCGACTCGGCCTGCGCCTGCCCGAGGAAGGCGTTCCAGTCCTTGCCGCCGAGGCGGTCGCCGCTGGCGAGCGCCGGCCAGAGGAGCAGCAGCGCGACGACGGCGAAGAGGAGCGCGGAGCGGGCCGTCGCGCGCACGCCCGCGCGCGGAGGCCCGACGTCGTCGCGCGCGGCCGCAGTGGCAGCTGGATCCATCGCCGCGGGAACGTATCACTCGCCGCGTGGAACCCGAAGAGTACGCCCGCATCCACGAGCACGAGCTCGACCACTTCTGGTACCGCGGGCTCCACTCCCTCTTCGCCGGCGCGCTCCGCCGCGCGCTGCCCGACGGTCCGAGCCGCCTGCTCGACGCCGGCTGCGGGACGGGCGGGCTGCTGGCGTCGTTCGCCCGCCGTTTCCCGCGGACGCGCCGCTTCGGCTTCGACCTAGCGCCCGCGGCGCTGCGCCTCGCGCCGGGCCGCGCCGCCGCGCCGCTCGCGCGCGCCTCGATCGAGCGCGTGCCGTTCCGCGACGGCAGCTTCGACGCCGTCGTCTCGGCCGACGTCCTCTACCACCGCGGCGTCGCCGACGACGCGGCGGCGCTGCGCGAGCTGGCGCGCGTCGCGCGGCCGGGCGGCGTCGTGCTGCTGAACCTGCCGGCCCATCCCGAGCTGCTGGGCGCGCACGACGCGCAGGTCCACACGCGGCGCCGCTACTCGCGCGAGGAGGTGCGCCGCCTCGCCGCCGCGGCCGGACTCGCGGTCGAGCGCCTCTGCTGGTTCAACTCGACGCTTTTTCCCATCGCGCGCGCGCGCCGCCGCCGGACGCGCGACGCCCCCGCCGAATCGGACGTCGCCCGGCCCGCCGCGCCGCTGAACGCACTCCTTTCCGCATGGCTGCGGCTCGAGGCGTGGTGGACGTTGCGATTGCCGATGCCGACCGGCCTCTCCCTCTTCGCGATCCTCCGCAAGCCGGCGCGCTGACGAAGACAGCTCTCGAAGGCGAGCTAAGCTCCCGCGTCTTCCCCCTCCCTGGACGGCCCCTGCACGCGTGGATCCACGACCCGACACGGCGAAGAAGGGCGCGCGACCGGGGATCTCCGTCTTCTTCCCCGCCTACGGCGACTGGGGCACGATCGCGAGCCTCGTCGTCCTCTCCGAGTCGGTGCTGCGCGAGCTGACGGACGACTGGGAGATCGTCGTCGTCAACGACTGCAGCCCCGACCACGTCGGCCACATCCTGGCCGAGCTGCAGCCCCGCTACCCGCGGCTCAAGGTCGTGACGCACGAGAAGAACCGCGGCTACGGCGGCGCGCTGCGCAGCGGCTTCGCGGCATCGACCAAGGAGTGGGTCTTCTACACCGACGGCGACGCGCAGTACGACGTGCGCGAGCTGAAGCTGCTGGTCGAGGCGCGCGACGCCGCGGCCGCGCGCGGGCAGCCGGCCGACATGGTCAACGGCTGGAAGATCGCGCGCCACGACCCGCTCCACCGCAAGCTGATCGGCAAGCTCTACCACCGCTTCGTGAAGTTCATGTTCGGGCTGCGGATCAAGGACGTCGACTGCGACTTCCGGCTGATCCGGCGCAGCGTCTTCGACGTGATCGAGCTGACCCGCAACTCGGGGATCATCTGCGTCGAGCTGGTCACGAAGATCGAGAAGAACGGCTTCCGCGTCGAGCACGTGCCGGTCCACCACTACCACCGCCTCCACGGCAAGTCGCAGTTCTTCAACTTCGCCCGCGTCGCGCGCGTCGCGCTCGACATGGGGAAGCTCTGGTGGGAGCTGATCAAGGAGAAGAAGGTGACGAAGGCCGGCGCCGCCCCGCGCGGCGGCGCGGCCGCGGGGGCCGGGAGTTGAGCCCGCCGACCGCCGCGCAACCGATCGACGTCGCCGCCGCGTTCGCCGGCAAGGACGTGCTGGTCACGGGCGGCCTCGGCTTCCTCGGCAGCAACGTCGCGCGCCGCCTCGTCGCGCTCGGCGCGCGCGTCACGCTGATCGACTCGATGATCCCGGGCTACGGCGGCAACCGCTTCAACCTCGCGGGGATCGAGGAGAAGGTCGCGGTCAACATCGCCGACGTGCGCGACCGCAGCGCGATGGACTACCTGATCCGCGGCCGCGACTACCTCTTCAACCTCGCGGGCCAGGTCAGCCACATCGACTCGATGACCGACCCGTTCACCGACCTCGACATCAACTGCCGCAGCCAGCTCGCGATCCTCGAGTCGTGCCGCCACCACAACCGCGGCGTGAAGGTCGTCTTCGCCGGCAGCCGCCAGCAGTACGGGCGGCCGCAATACCTGCCGGTCGACGAGAACCACCCGATCCGGCCGGTCGACGTGAACGGGATCAACAAGGTCGCGGGCGAGTGGTACCACCTGCTCTACCACGAGGTGCACGGCGTGCGCGCCGCGTCGCTGCGCCTCACCAACACCTTCGGCCCCGGCCAGTTGCTGGCGCACAACCGCCAGGGCTTCGTCGGCTGGTTCCTGCGCAAGGTGGTCGAGGGGGCGACGATCCAGCTCTACGGCGACGGCGCGCAGCAGCGCGACCTCAACTTCGTCGACGACGTGGTCGACGCCTTCCTCCTCGCCGCCGCCGACCCGCGCGCCGACGGCCGCATCTACAACCTCGCGGGCGCGCCGCCGATCAGCCTGAAGGAGCTGACCGAGCTGATGATCGCGGTCGCGGGACGCGGGCGGCTCGAGTTCGTGCCGTGGCCGCCGGAGAAGAAGGCGATCGACATCGGCAGCTACTACGGCAGCGCGGCGCTGATCGAGCGGGAGCTCGGCTGGCGGCCGAAGGTGGCGCTGCGCGACGGCCTCGAACGGACGATCCGCTACTACGAGAAGCACCTCGCCCGCTACGTCCCCGGCCCGTCGTTCGGCGGCACGCCCGAGCCGGAGGCGAAGGGATGAGCGGCGCGAAGCTCCCCTTCCACGACCTGCGCGCGTCGTTCCTCGCGCAGCGCGACGCGATCCTCGCCGCGGTGCAGCGCGTCCTGGACGGCGGCTGGTACATCCTCGGCAAGGAGGTCGCCGCCTTCGAGGAGGAGTTCGCCCGCTTCGCCGGCGCGAAGCACGCGATCGGCGTCGGCAACGCGACCGAGGCGCTGCAGGTCGCCCTGATGGCGCTCGACGTCGGTCCGGGCGACGACGTCGTCGTGCCGGCGCTGACCGCCGCCCCCACCGCGATGGCGGTCTGCGCCGTCGGCGCGCGCCCCGTCTTCGCCGACGTCGATCCCGCCACCTTCACCGTGACCGCCGCGACGGTCGAGCGCGCGCTGACGCCGAAGAGCAAGGTCGTGATCCCGGTCCACCTCTACGGCCAGTGCGCCGAGATGGGACCGTTGATCCGGCTGGCGGGCGCGCGGGGCGTGCGCCTGCTGGAGGACTGCGCGCAGTGCCAGGGCGCGACCGACGGCGCGCGCGCGGCCGGGACGATGGGCGTCGCCGCGGCGTGGAGCTTCTATCCCACGAAGAACCTCGGCGCGTTCGGCGACGGCGGCGCGCTGACCAGCGAGGACGACGCGCTCGCCGCGCGGATGAAGCGGCTGCGCAACTACGGCGCGATCGAGGGCTACGACTTCGCCGAACCGGGCCTGAACGCGCGCCTCGACGAGATGCACGCCGCGATCCTGCGCGTGAAGCTCGGCACGCTGGCCGCCAACAACGAGCGGCGGCGCGCGACGGCGGCGCGCTACCACGCGGAGCTCCGCAACCCGCTCGTCACGCTGCCGGTCGAGCGGCCCGGCGCGCGCCACGTCTGGCACCAGTTCGTCGTCCGCTGCGCGACGCGCGACCGGCTGCGCGCCCACCTCGCCGCGGGCGGCCTCGAGACGCTGATCCACTACCCGCGCGCGCTCCACCAGATGCAGGCCTTCGCGACGCGCGGCCACGCGCCCGTGCCGCCGGTCGAGGCGGCGCGCGCCGCGGCCGAGATCCTCTCGCTCCCGATCTACCCCGAGCTCCCGCGCGAGCAGGTCGACCGCGTGATCGAGGCGGTGAACGCCTACCGCGGCTAGTCGCGCCGCGCCCCGCGGCGGACCGCGCGTACCCTACTGCGCCCGGAACCAGGCGAACTCGCGCGCCAGCGCGAGTTCGTCGATCCCCGCGCGCACCTCGAAGCGCGCCTCCTGCAAGCGCGGCACGAGGTCGAAGCGCGGCGCGTCGTCGACGCCG